>Ga0302320_10002750_pt1 | contig 41129 bp, 38 predicted proteins | sample Bog_T0_3_FD_202130 | JGI IMG/M metagenome (GOLD analysis project Ga0302320, IMG submission 202130) | Peat permafrost microbial communities from Stordalen Mire near Abisko, Sweden - Bog_T0_3 | ecosystem: Environmental > Terrestrial > Soil > Wetlands > Peat | place: Sweden: Abisko, Stordalen Mire... | reverse complement strand
TTCGTAAGCTCAGGATGTTTCTTACCATTCATGGAAGTATTTTCCATGACGAGGTAGGACATTGGCTGGGTAACCCCCGCACAAAAGTCAAAATTTGCGTTATCTACATACTCCCGCAAAAGCCGCTACTGCCCGTTTTCGAGCCAGTTATAAATCTGGTCATATTGTTGAGGCACTGGCGCCGATTCGTTGTTGGGGCTGTTGGGCCCCGATCCAGGGAGCTGGCCGGTGGAGATGTATTGAAACGCCGGGACGCTCTGGACAAATGACACCGATCCATCCGTGAACAGGCAGTCAAACCCCTCTGCAGGAAAATGCGAAAACGAGGTCGCTGTGAACGATGATGGGGTGTCCAAAACTGCCACGTTGTCCGTCCCAAAAAGATGCCTCCCGCCGGGGGGAACGTAGGCAACGCCGTTCTGCATGGATCCGACAGAGGGGCCGCCATCGGTGGGACCTGTCCACTGGCTGCTCGTCTTTGGGAATGCCCGCGCAACATTACCGCCTCCACCCTTGGTATCAGTCCCCCACGCATCCGTTCTGCGCGGGTTGAACAACATTGTGCCATAGACACTATAACCACCGGATTGAGCCAACGCACCGGTGGGAGTGCTCATAAACGATGGACTTGAATAAGCCGCAGGGGTGTTTCCCGAAGAATCCGGAAAAGCCGGGCAAAACAATGCCATGCCATTGCCTATCCCATGGGTCTCATACAGAAATCCAAGGCAGTCAAACACACCGGATTGCACGGTTTGAGTAACGAGGGTTTGGGCAGTGGATAGTGTGGCGACATACAGCGTATAATGCTGGCTGTTGATTTGGTTGAAATTGGCGCCACCATTGCCGCCGCCAATCTTGCAAATCGGATAATAATCGTTGTAGTCGTTCGCATAGATATTGCAGGCAACGGAGATCTGGTGAAAATTGCTCTGGCAGGTTGCCAGTTTTGCCTTCCGCTTGGCCGCCGCCAGCGCCGGCAACAGCAGCGCCGCAAGGATGGCGATGATGGCGATCACCACCAGTAGCTCAATGAGCGTAAAACCGCAAACCGCCGCCCGCTTGGGATTTCGGACAATGGGGTTCATTGGCTCCAGATTAAGTCTGACCTCTTCAAATGGCAAGGATATGCATCCAAACGCACAGGGACAATTAAACCAAAGAACGCTGTTTGTCCAAGCTGTGGTGGGGCGAGAGTTCCCGCGAGCCGACACCTATTCGATATTTAGAGATTGAACGTTCAGTTCAGCTCTCTGCTCCCCGCTTTGCGCTCCCAGCTTCGTTCAATGTTCGATGATTGTTTTGTGTTCTTTGCGTTCCCTTGCGGCTGGAACAATCCGCGTCAAAGTTTTTCGAGTGGTTCGAGTCTTTCGCGGTTAACAATTCCGTTCGATTAGTGTGGATTAGCGGTTAAAAATCCGTGTTCACCCCACTTCGATTGGCTGAACCAGTTCCTTCTTTTTTTCAGCCGTATTGGTGGCCGTTTGTTTCTCGCGCAGTTCCTGAAGCGGACGGAAACGGTCGGCGCGAAAGCCGCGTTCCAGTCCCGCCTTGGAATCCGCCTTCGGGTTGACGAGGCCGATGAGCAGCACCGACACATCGCCTTCCAGCGTCAGGTTGATGCCCAGCCGGATGTCGCGCACGACGTAGGTGGAATCCTTGACCGGCAACGCATCGTAAAGCTTGCCGATGTCCGGCGGGAATTTGTCATCCACGCAAACCACCTTGTCGCCAACGCCGTAATTGAGCATGGCGCATTATTTCATCAAAGTGGTTCAAAATCAACGGCGCGCGTGGATTGGCAGTTTCCAGATTTGGTAGTAGGGCACTACCCATGGATTGATGCAATTGCCTTGGTTAAAAGGGTAGGGCAGGCAGTCTTCTGCAAGCTGTCGGTGGGGCGATCATCCCCGCGAGCCAGCCGTCAGCAGCCTCGCCCCACCAGTAAGTCAACGGTGCGCGTTGAATGACGCACCCCAACTGATTTTGATGGGAGGCGGAACCTCCGCCTACTTTACCAGCGTCCGGCAGAATTTATCAATCCGGTCCAGGCCCTTCACAATGTTCGCCATGCTAGTGGCGTAGCTCAAGCGGATGTAATCGTCCGCGCCGAAGGCGATACCCGGCACGGCAGCCACCTTTTCCGATTCGAGCAGTTTCGCGCAAAAATCGGCGGACTTGAGGCCGGTCTTGGAGATGTTCGGGAACAGGTAGAATGCGCCTCTCGCATTCACGCAGGTGATGCCGGGAATGGAATTCAACTTCGTATACGCGAAGCGACGGCGTTTGTCGAACTCGGCCAGCCAGATTTTCAGATGATCCTGCGGGCCGGTGAGCGCGGCCACGCCACCCTTTTGGGCGAATGAAGTCGGGTTGCTCGTGCTGTGGCTTTGCACGGCGTCAATCGCCTTGGCAATCGGCTCCGGCGCGGCCAGAAAACCGAGACGCCAGCCGGTCATCGAATACGCCTTCGCGAGGCCGTGGACGATGATGGTATGTTCCTGATGCGCCGGCGAGAAGCTGGCGACGCTCTTGTGAACCGCGCCGTCGTAAAGCAAATGTTCGTAAATCTCGTCGCTCATGATGAGGACGTTCTTCTCAATGCAGATGTCGCCGAGCGCCTTCACTTCTTCGGGCGTGTAAACGGAGCCGGTGGGATTGCTCGGTGAATTTAGAATGAACAAACGCGTGTTCGGCGTGATGGCCGCGCGCAGTTGGGCCGGGGTGACCTTGAACTCGGTCTTGTCCGTGGTTTGAAGGATCACCGGTTTTGCGCCCACGAGCTTGACCATTTCCGGGTAGCTCAACCAATACGGCGCGGGTATGATGACTTCGTCGCCCGCCTCGCACGTGGCGAGGATGACGTTGTAGCAGGAATGTTTCCCGCCGCACGACACTATCACCTGGGACGGCTTGTAGGTTAGGCCGTTTTCGCGCTGAAATTTGGCAACGATGGCCTCGCGCAATTCCGGGATGCCGCTACTGGGCGTGTATTTGGTGAACCCGGCGGCGAGCGCCTTGGCGGCGGCGTCCTTGATATGCTGCGGCGTGTCGAAGTCCGGTTCGCCTGCGCCGAACCCGACCACGTCCTCGCCCGCGGCCTTCATGGCCTTGGCCTTGGCATCAATGGCGAGGGTGAGCGACGGCGACAGCGACGCGGCGGCTTTTGATATTTTGTAATTCATAATTTGAGCGCGGAGAATTTACGAATCGCGCGGCGAAGTGCAAGAACGGAATACCTTGCCGGAAAGATTGAATTAGCGTCCATTAGCGGTTAATATTCTGTATTCCTGTGTTTCGTGGTAAAAAAGTTCCGCTCTGCCTGCCTTGGTGTCTTGGCGGTTCGATCCGGTTGAAAGTAATTCGTGTCAATTAGTGAAATTCGCGTCAAAGTCTTTGTGTTCTGTGCGTTCTTTTGCGGCTAAAAAGTCCGTGGTCAGTAGTCCTGTCGTCTCTTGTCTCGTTCTTGTCTATCCGTGTCTATCTGTGTTCATCCGTGGTAAATAATTTTTTTCGACGGCATGGCCATTGACACGGGGGATATTATATGAGGCGTTCGCAGGCCGATGAACACTTTGTCCCGTTGACGTGGGTGACTCATGCCATATCAATTGCTCAACCTTGAAGAAGTTGCCCGATATTTGCACCTGACCGATGCCGATGTCGAGTGGCGCGTGAAGAACTGCGAGATTCCCTTTGAAAGGCGCGGCGAGCGCATCGTCTTTAGCAAACGTGACATAGATTCGTGGGCCTCCCAGCGCATCCTGGGCCTGACGGAAGAGCGTCTGGTGGAATATCACCGGAAGTCCACGCGCGGGACGGGGGAATTTCTGCCGCACAAAGCCATCCTGCCGGAAATGCTTGACCGGGGCGCGGTCAATTCGGCGATGAAATCGAAAACGAAAAGCTCGGTATTGCGCGACCTGGTGGCGCTGGCAGAGAAGACCGGGCAGCTTACTGACCCCAAAGAATTGCTGGAGAGTCTTGAGACGCGTGAAGATCTGTGTTCGACGGCGCTGCCCGGCGGGCTTGCGATTCCGCATCCGCGTTTTCACCAGCCGTATCTGTTTGAATCTTCGTTCATTGTAGTGGGACGGTCCATGCAGAAGATCCATTTCGGTTCACCGGACGGAGAGCCGACGGATTTGATTTTTCTGCTGTGCTGCCAGGATGACCGGATTCATCTGCACACGCTGTCCCGCCTCTGCATGATGGCGCTCAAGACGGAAATGCTTTCACAGCTTCGGGCTGCGCCGGATGCGATGGCGATGCGCGATTGCATCATCGCCGCGGAGCAGGAGGTCCTTGCGGAACAAAAACCGTCCTCCTGACGTTGCAGGAAATCCCCGGCCTACTTACTTCGTCAGATAATAATTCCGCGTGTATTCCTTCACCATGCGGTCGGTTGTGAATTGCGGCACGAGCGTCATCATCATGTGGCGGATGCGCTGGAGCCACTGGCGCGGCATGCCGCTCACGTCGCGGTTGTAAAACATCGGTACGACCTGCTCGGTGAGCGTCTGGTAAAGGTCCGCGCTGTCCACGCGGTCCTGCTCGGCGATGTTGTCCGGGTGCGAATCCTTGCCGATGGCGAAGCCGTTCTCGCCGTTGTAACCCTCTCGCCACCAGCCGTCGAGGATGCTCATGTTCATGCAGCCGTGGCAGCTTGCCTTCATGCCGCTGGTGCCGGAGGCCTCGAGCGGCCGGCGCGGGTTGTTCAGCCAGATGTCGCAGCCGGCAACCATCTGCCGGGCCACGTGGATGTCGTAATTCTCGATGAAGACCAGATTGCCGGCGAGTTCACTGTGCTTGCTCAAATGGATGATCTGCTGGATGAATTTCTTGCCTTCATCGTCGCGCGGGTGCGCCTTTCCGGCAAAGATGAACTGCACAGGCCGTTTCTTGTCGTGCGCGAGCTTCACGATGTTGTCGAACTGCTGGAAAATCAGCGGGGCACGCTTGTAGGTGGCGAACCGGCGCGCGAATCCGATGGTCAACGCATCGGGATTCAGCAGGCGGTCGAACCGGATGTAATCCCCCGCCGTGACCTGATGGCTTTGCTGCAACAGGCGGCGCCGGGCGAACTCGATCAGTTCGCGGCGCAGCCGGTAGCGCAACGCCCACAGTTCCTCGTCCGAAAGAAATTCTGGGTCCACCATGCGCTGCCAGAATTCGCATTTGTGGATGGTGGCGGCCCAGTCGGCTCCGGCGCGTTTGCTCCAGAACGCCGTGCCTTCCGGCATGGCTTCGTTCGTGCCGGTCGTCAGCTTGTCGCGCCAGAACTGGCGGACGGAGCCTTTCATCCAGCCGAGCAGGTGGATGCCGTTGGTGATATGGCCGATGGGGACCTTGTCCTCCGGCACGCCCGGATAAAGCGACTGCCACATATGGCGGCTGACCTGTCCGTGCAATTCGCTCACGGCATTGGCCGCGCGCGACAGTTTCAGCGCCAGCACCGTCATGCAAAACAACTCGTTGGCGTCTTGCGGATTCACGCGGCCCAGACCCAGGATTTCCGTCCACGGCACAGGCAGGGTGGTGCGGTAGCTGTGCAGCGCATAATCCATCATGGCCGCCGAGAACCGGTCGTGACCTGCCTCTACCGGCGTATGCGTCGTGAAGATGCACTGTGCCTTCGTCGCTGCCAACGCTGCGGCACTTTTCTGCCCGCCCGCCATCTTTTCGCGAACCAGTTCCAACGTGAGGAACGCCGCGTGGCCCTCGTTCATGTGGAACACAGAGGGCTGTACGCCGAGCGCGCGCAGCAGTCGCACGCCGCCGATGCCCAGCAATATCTCCTGCATTATCCGCGTGGTGCTGTCGCCGCCATACACACGCGAAGTCAGGTTGCGGAAATGATCGTCATTCTCCGGCAGGTTGGTGTCGAGCAGATAGACCGGCACGCGCCCGACGTTGACGCGCCATGCTTGGAACGCAACATTCTCCATGTTGACCTCTACGCTGCAAACGAGTCGTTCGCCTTCTGCGTTCAGCACCGGTTCAAGCGGTACGTTCTGCGGATTGATCAGATTATAGAACTCCGTCTGCCAGTTGTTCGTGTCAATCGTCTGCTGGAAATAACCCTCGCGGTAAAACAGGCTGATGCCGATGAAGCCGATGTCGAGGTCGCTCGCGGATTTTGCGTGGTCGCCCGAGAGGATGCCGAGGCCGCCCGCGGAGATGGGCAGCGATTCGTGGAAACCGAACTCGGCGGAGAAATAGGCGACCGGATTCTTGTGCAGTTCCGTCGCGTTCTTGCGCCCCCACGTGTTCTTTTCGTTGAGATACGCTTCGAAACTGCGCAGCACGGCGCGGGCGTGCGACTGGAAGCCTGCTTCCTGCAAATGCACGCGCAGCTCGTAGTCCGACACCTCGCGCAAAACGGCCACGGCATTGTGAAACAGGTTTTGCCACGCGCGCGGCGAGAGCTCCTGGAACAAATCCTGCGCATCCTGGTTCCACGTCCACCACAGATTGTGCGCGAGCCGGTTCAAGCCGGCGACCATCTCGTTCAATTCAGCCCCTGAAAGCGGTTTCCTTGTCATAATATAATTGGAAAATTTCCCCTGACGCTGGAAAAATTACAAAACGCGTGCCGTTGTGCAAACAAAATTTGCATCACCTCGACCAACTGAACACGGATTTTTTTATCAGCTAATAACAGCTAATCGCGCTAAATTGTTAATTTGCAAGCGGTGGGGTGGCGGGTTGTTTGGGTCAGCACTCCTTACGTCGTGCCCTGCAATCATATTAAGACACCGCCGAAAAAGATTGACGGGGACGGCTTGCCGTATGATATTGTCATCTTGGGAAATGTTTTGCTCGCGGGAAATAATTACTAATGAAATTCATCAGGACACTTTTGGTTGTGGCCGCTTTGTTTGCGGGCATCTGCCCGGCGGCGCTGGGTGCCGCTTTCACTTTCACGCCCTCTACCGTCAGCAACACTTACACCGGCACGATCACGTTGCAAATCACCGGTCTCACGCCCGGCGGGTCGGTCGTCGTCCAGAAATTTCTGGACTCCAACACCAACGGCGTCATAGATGCGGCGGATTTGCTGGTGCAGCAGTTCAACATGACGGATGGCCAGGCGGGCCAGGTCATTGGCGGAGTCACGAATTTCAACGTTGCCGGCGACACGGACGGCTCGGCCAACGGCACAATCACCGCGAAATTAAACTTCCAAAACGGCGATTTCGTGCAGAACATCATAGGAAAATATTTGTTCAAGGTTTCGGGCAGTGTCTCGCCCCCAATCACGAATGTCTTCACTGTAACCAATTTCCCCTTCGCGCAAAAGTTCACTGGCAATGTGGTCAGCAACAGCAGCAGCGCCTTGTTGTCCAATGGTGTTGTCCTGCTGTTTCCACCGCCGCGTTCGGGACATAATGGTCCTGGCAAGCCGCTGGCCGGCGCGGTGGCAAACAATGGCGCCTATTCCATCATGGTGCCTGCCGGAACTTATACCTTGGTGGCGTTTTACACCAATTACGTCGGCACCATCAAAAATGCACCGGTTGTCACCTTGGGCAGCGGTTTGACCGTCAACACCAATCTGACGCTTACCATTGCCACGGGGAGTATTACCGGCCAAAGTGTGGATGCCAACACTCCCACCATCGTCCTGCCCGGTGATTTCACACCGGTGGAGTCCACCAACGGCTTGCTCGTAAGCGCTTTTACCGCTTCCAATGGCACTTTCACCGCGCAAGTCACCGCTGGCGGGTGGGAATTGGGTTCGGATGATGGGGGACTGATTGTTCACGGCTATGTTGGATATGGAAACCAAGGTGGCATCAATGCCAGTTCTGGCGGGAATGTCACGCTGGCCTTCCCCAAGGCCAACGCGATGTTCTACGGCAGCTTCAAAGACACTCTGGGAAATCCTTTTGTTGATGTTGATTTTAACGACTATGACAACAACAGCAACCTGTACTCGATGGACGGCTACACGGATACGAACGGGAACTTCTTTGTTGGCGCGGTGGGCGGCCTGGGCCTCAATGACACCTGGCAGGTGGGCATCAGCAGCGAGAGCAGTGCGGGCAGCCTGACCAATTATATCATTTCACAACCGCAGTTGGATCAATATGACGCCACGAATCTCTCCATCGGCCAGGCATTGTTGGTGAACTTTACCGCTATTTTCGCGACCAACACCATCAGCGGCAGTGTCAAGGATACCGGCAATAATGCCATCTCCAACGTGCAGGTTTATGCCTACGCCAATATCGGCGGAGTTAACTACCAGTCGCAGGCCTACACCGATGTAGGCGGCAATTATTCGGTGAATGTTGCCACAAACGCGAGCTGGAGCCTGAGTGTCAATTGTGGCGGCAGCCAGAACAGCCTGCCGACCAATTACATGTGTCCCAACTCAATCATGGTGAACATCGCCAATAACAACGTCGTGACCAATTTCGTGATCCAGTCGTGCGGCGGCATCTCTATCAGCCCAGTTTCGCCGCTGCCCGTCGGCGAGGTCGGCGTCTTTTACGCTCAATCCATCCAGGCATCGGATTGCAGCAGCACTTACAACTGGTCGCAGCCCAGCGGCACGCTGCCCAGCAACTTGAGTTTCTTTTCCGGCGGACAGTTTTATACGCTTTCCGGCAGTCCCAACGCCAGTGGCAGCTCTATTTTCACCGTTTCAGTTAACGACGGTGGCAGCAACTCGACCAACCGGCAATATTCGCTTGCCATCAGCAATGCGTTGCAGATCACCACGACCACTTTGCCCAACGGCACCAACGGACTGAATTACAGCCAGCAATTGCATGGCACCGCAGGCGTGCCCTTCGGCAGTGTGCCCTATACCTGGTCGGCCGGTAGCCTGCCGGCGAACCTCAATCTGGCCACGAATGGTCTTCTTTCTGGCGCGGCGGCGGTCAATGGCACGTTCAATTTTAACGTGCAGGCGACAGATGCTCTGGGAGGCGTTGCCACCCAGGCCCTTTCCCTGACCTTGATCACCACCAACGCCCCGCCGCTGGCCATCACCACCGCAGGCGGACAATTCTTTGTCCTGTGGCCGGCATCAACCGGAACCAACTTCACGTTGCAGACCGCCACTAATGTGGCCGGGCCATGGGCGACGGCCACCAATGGCGTGCCGCAAAATGCCTTCAGCTTCAGTAACACCGCGCCCGCCGTCTTCTTCCGGTTGCATTGAACGGCTCTGGCGCATTGCCCAATAAAAGCGGGATTATGCCTTTGGCGTAAGGATGAAGGAGGCATTGATATTTCCTCCCTCTTCTCTTTTCTTTGAGAACAGACGGTGAGGCGAGCGTACTCGCGAGACGTCTGCTTCTGGCAGCCCTGGAAGCGCAGGTCTCTTCCGCATTACAAAATTGTAATTTGGAAACCGTTGTTCTTTCATCTGCGTCTGTCAGACTGTCCGTGTAAATCAACTCAACACCATTATGAAAAAACTTCTCTCAAACGTTTGGCTCGGCATCGGCCTGCTGGCAGGCAATGTCCTCGCCCAGGACTCAACCACACCTTACAAGGTTCTCGATACCGCCCAGCTCATGGGCAGCGGCGGCATTGATTATGTCTATGCCGATAACGATGAACGGCGCGTTTATGTGCCGCGCGGCGGCTCGACGTTTGTTTTCGACCTGGACAGCCACAAATACATCGGCTCCATCACCAACACCGGCGGCCACGGTGTGGCCATTGACACCCCCACGCATCACGGTTTCAGCAGCGCTGCCAAGATTGCCATGTTCGACACGGAGACAATGCAGAAGATCAAGGACATTGATGTTCAAAGTCGGCCTGACGGCATCCTGCTGGAGCCGTCCACGGACAAGGTTCTCATTTTCAGTCATGAATCGCCCAGCATCACGGCGATTGATCCCAAGGACGGCTCGGTGGCTGGCACGATTGACATCCCCGGTGGTGCGATGGAGCAGGCTCAAAGCGACGGGCAGGGGAAATTGTATGCGGATGTCGAGAACCAGAAAAAAATCGCCGTGGTGGATATGAAAGCCATGAAGGTCCTCACCCTGTATGACCTCGGCGACGGCGCAGGCGAACCTGGCGGCCTCGGTCTGGATGTGAAGAATCACATCCTCTTTGCCATGTGCGCCAACCCCAACGTCTGCGTCGTGGTGAATGCCGACGACGGCAAGGTGCTGACCACGCTGCCCCTAGACGGCGGCACGGATGGCGGCGGCTTCAATCCCGCTACGATGGAGGCATGGAGTTCGCAGCGCAACGGCACGCTCACCATCATCAAGGAAAACAGCCCCACGAGCTTTGCCGTGGAACAAACCGTGCAAACCAAACAGGGCTGCAAGACCTCATCGCTCGATACGAAGAACAATCAGATCGTATTGATCTGCACAGAACGCTTGCCCCAAGCCGCTTCCGCCACCAATGCCGCTCCGGCCATGACTGCGGCGCCAATGATGGGCACGAACGCACCCGCTGGTGGGCGGCGCGGCGGACGCGGCGGTGGTGGTCCCGGCAACCTCGACGTGCTGTGGGTCGGCCGTTGATTTTATAATACTTTGAAGCATGCAGCCCTGCCTTGATTTGCCGGGCTGTTTTTTTATCCATGCCAATCCGTGGTTGAACTTTTGGCCCCTTTGCGTCCTTGACCTCTTTCCCACGCATCCGCGTTGAAAAAGCGCATCGAGAAGCTGGACTCGTATCTGACCGCCGCCAAATAGTCATCAAGTTGTTCAAGACATCCGCAATCTTTAGTGCTTCCGCTTGCATAGACAAAAAACTTCAGTGACAGCCGGGCTCCGACTTGCTAAACTGTAATGCAGCCCGGACAAGAGCTTTGAATACAGTCAAAGCCGCGCTTAATTTTTATCGGGCCATTAAAATAGAACCAACACGACATGAAAAATTCCTCCCTCATCGGCTCACTCCCCAAAGTTGGAATCCGGCCCACGATTGATGGCCGTCTTGGCGGCGTCCGCGAATCGCTCGAAAAACAGACATTGGACATGGCGAAGTCTGCCGCCAAATTAATTTCGTGCAGCCTGCATTACCCGAACGGGACGCGTGTTGAATGTGTCATCGCCGACACGTGCATCGGTGGCGTGGCCGAGGCTGCGGCCTGCGCGGAAAAGTTCGCGCGAGAGGGCGTCGAGCTTTCACTCACCGTAACGCCCTGCTGGTGCTACGGCAGCGAGACGATGGACATGAATCCGACCATTCCGAAGGCGGTTTTGGGCTTCAACGGTACAGAACGGCCCGGTGCGGTTTATCTGGCGGCGGTGCTGGCGGGTCATTCACAAAAGGGTCTGCCCGCGTTCAGCATCTATGGCCAGGACGTGCAGGACGGCGACGACAGGACGATTCCAGCCGATGTGTCTGCGAAGATTCTGCGGTTTGCCCGCGCCGGTCTCGCCGTGGCGATGATGCGCGGCAAATCCTATCTCGGCATGGGCGGCGTCTCGATGGGCATTGCCGGCTCCATCGTGGACCAGCCGTTCTTCGAGAGTTATCTCGGCATGAGAGTCGAGACGATTGACATGACGGAATTTTTGCGGCGCAAGGACAATGGCATTTTCGACCAGGCGGAATACAAGAAGGCGATCAAGTGGGTGAAGGAAAATTGCAAGGAAGGCAGGGACTACAACTCGCCTAAGACGACTCGGCCCCGCGCACAGCTTGACAGCGAATGGGAAAAGTCCGTCAAGATGGCGATCATCGCGCGCGACCTGATGGTTGGCAATCCCAAGCTCGCGGAGATGGGTTTTGGCGATGAAGCGCAAGGGCATAATGCCATCGCCGCCGGTTTTCAGGGCCAGCGCCAATGGACGGATTACCAGCCCAACGGTGATTTTCTGGAAGCCATTCTCAACACGTCGTTCGATTGGAATGGCATTCGTGCTCCTTACATCGTCGCAACGGAAAACGATTGCCTCAATGGTGCGTCCATGCTCTTTGGCCATCTGCTTACCAACACCGCGCAGATTTTTGCCGACGTGCGTACGTATTGGAGCGCCGACGCTGTCAAGCGGGTCTCAGGTCACAAGCTTACGGGCGCGGCGGCGGGAGGCATTTTGCATCTCATCAATTCCGGACCGGCCACGCTCGACGGCACCGGGCAGCAAACCCGCGACGGCAAGCCTGTGATGAAACCATTCTGGGAAATCTCCAAAGATGAGGCGCAGAAATGTCTCGACGCGACGACATGGCATCCCTCCATCACGGAATATTTCCCCGGCGGCGGGTGGTCCACGCGCTTTTTGACCAAAGGCGGAATGCCGGTGACGATGTGCCGGTTGAATCTCGTGAAGGGACTTGGCCCTGTGCTGCAAATAGCCGAGGGCTGGACCGTTGAACTACCGGAAAAAGTCCACGACACGCTGGATCAACGCACGAACCCGACGTGGCCAACCACATGGTTTGCACCGATATTGACGGGGCAGGGCGCCTTCCGCGATGTTTATACCGTGATGAACAACTGGGGCGCGAACCACGGCGCCATCGGCTACGGTCACGTGGGCGCGGACCTGATTTCTCTCGCGGCGATGCTGCGAATTCCAGTTTACATGCACAACGTCGCGGCGGAACGCGTATTCCGTCCGAGCACATGGGCGGCTTTCGGCACGGCGGACTTGGAAGGCGCGGATTATCGCGCCTGCAAGAATTTTGGCCCGCTTTACGCTTGAGCGAAGGGAAAGGATGAAGCTGCCCGCATATTGTGGACGGCCTTTATCTCATCAGTCCGGACTTTCCGGTTGTCATGGCCATGATGCAGGGAGCGGTTTGGCTTTTGCAGGAAAATAAATCAATGGTGCTGACTTCGAGGGACGGTTGCGGATTTTCAAACGCAGTCAGGCAGAACCGCAAGGGCTGCTTTGCCCCGGGCTTGAAAGTTCCACCCACCCAAGCCAGCTTGGAATGGGAACCGGTCGGGCCGATCGTCGTCTTGCCGCGACTTTTGGCAACCCAGTCAAGAATGTCGGAACCGTAAAGCAATTGGTTCGTTGCCGATGAACCATCAGCGTAACGGAACACCACCTCGCAAACCGGTGTTTTGTCCGGCGACGTGAAAAATGCTCCGTGATAAACGTAAAGCGTTTCAAACTTCTGGTTCACGGCAATGCCGAGAATCTTTTCCGGGAAGACGATCTTTAATTTATTCGCATTACCGGCTCCCCAGAGACAAATCATCCCGTCAATCTGGAGCGGCACGTTGTCGAACACATCAAATCCGATGGGCACGGTGCCCCAAGCGGGATAACTGGTAATTTGGTCGAAATAGGAGGCTGGTGTGGTGTAATTCGGGGTCATGTCAACTAGTGTGACTTTATGACTGGCGATGGCACGCTCTGCCTTGGCGATGATGAGTCGGTTGGAAATGTCTTGCCGGAAGATGATCGTTACCATGGCGGCGACCAACATCAGAAACATCACGGTTCCCCACACAATTGTCTTTGTTGTCTTTATCCAAGCCATAAATGTGAACGGTTATATTTTGAGCGGGTCTTGGTTCTCGCCAGTTGCAATGGACTTGGCGATGAGTTTACGCCCATCATTTGCCAACGTCAATCCGTGTTCTCGGCTGATTTTAATAATGCAGCAGTCACAAACCACCGCTACATTCAAGGGGATGTTTCGACCTTGCATTGACCTGCACGAAGGCAAAGTGAAGCAAATCGTCGGCGGCACGCTCGGCGATGCCGGCTTGCGCACGAATTTTGTCTCGACCCAACCGGCGGTATGGTTCGCGGAGCTTTACAAACGTGACGGTCTTACCGGCGGTCATGTTATTCAACTAGGAGCCGGCAACGAAGCCGAGGCGCGTGCGGCGCTGACCGTTTTTCCGGGCGGTCTGCACCTTGGCGGCGGCGTGAATGCGCAGAACGCGCGCGGGTGGCTAGACGCCGGCGCGTCGCATGTCATCGTCACGAGCTGGGTTTTTCGCGAAGGCAGAATGGATTGGGCACGGCTCGATGAACTGGTGAAAGCCGTTGGAAAAAGCCGGCTGGTGCTGGATTTGAGCTGCCGCAAACGCGGAATAGATTATTTCGTTGTCACCGACCGCTGGCAGAAATTCACAGAACTGGCCATCACGCCGGAGAATTTGCAGAAACTTGCCAGAAGCTGCGCCGAATTTCTGATCCACGCGGTTGACGTGGAAGGTTTGTGCTGCGGCATTGACCGCGAACTGGTCGGGATGATTGGCCGCTGGACGCCGATTCCGGCGACTTACGCGGGTGGCGCGAATTCGATGGCGGATTTGGAGGAGATCACGAAATCAGGGCAGGGGAAGATTGACCTGACCATCGGCTCGGCGCTGGACATCTTCGGCGGCAGCGGCGTGAAATACGATGACTGCGTAAAATTCAACCGCCGCCATTCGGCGAAATACGAAGGCGGAAAATAAAAAATGGAGGGTGGAAAAACGCCATCCTCCATCTTCCTGCATCCATTCTCGATTTGCTATTTAGCTGGTTCAATCTTGGAGACAGTCATGACCTGCTTGCCGTCCTTCTCGGAGACCTTTCCGGTTACCGTGGCCTTTTCGCCGCTGGTCGTGCAGATGTTATCGTGAAACGCCTTGCTGATGTCATTTTGATCCAGATAGTAATTGACGGTTTTGCCGTCCTTATCTACCTGGAGGACGTTCTGGCATTGCGCGGTTTCGTGCAGCACGCACTTGGCGCAGACGCACATGCCGGTGAGGGTGACTTCCTTGTTTGAGGTGTCATCGGCGAAGAGCCGCGACGGGGCCGCCACCACCAGCAAGCCGGCGGCAACCATGAGCAATATTGTTTTTTTCATAGGCGATTTGTTCTTGTTGTCGGGATTAAGACAGTTTCACCCGGTTTTCCATTCAAACAAAGATAAAAAGCAAAGTCCGGCCGGGTCAAGTCCCGCCGGGCTGGTCGGCGAACAGCGAGGCGATGACAAATTGGAATTCGGGAATCAGGTTTTCCGTCAGCACTTCGCTCCCTGCCAGGATGCACTTCAATCGCAATCCATATTCAAAGCTGTGGTAAATCTCCACGTTGTCGTAACGGGGGTCCACCATCCACAGGCGCGGCACCCGGATGGTCTCATAAACCTCCTTTTTCAAGACGGTGTCGGTGCGATGATCGTCGCGGCTGATGATTTCCGCCGCCAGCCAGAGCTTGCCGGAGGCCACGGTCACGAGAGCAAGGTCGGGGCAGATAGCCGTCGAGCGGGAAACCTGGATCCGTGTGCGCGGCGCGAGCAATTGGGTGCCGGTCAGGTTTGCCACGCTGGCGGTCATTGCCGCGTGCAGGCGGTCGCAGATTATTTCATGCCGCCCGCCAGGCGCGAAACGCGGCAGCGACGCGCCATCCAGGATTTCCTCATATGGCCTGCTCATTGCCAAAGAGCAAACCAGCGTTTGGCGCGGACGGCAAGCGGCGTTTTTCCTTCAAAACAAGCTTGCAACCTGGCGCGCGGATGGCTAGCTTATGCGTTCTTTTGAAACATTTATGTCAGTAAAAATTCGCATGAAGCGTGTCGGGGCAAAGAATTCCCCGTATTTCCGCATTGTTGTGGCCGACAGCCGCAGTCCGCGCGATGGCAAGTTCATCGAGGAAATCGGCTCGTATCAACCTTTAAAGCAGGGCGATAATTTCACCCTGAAACTGGACCGCGCCCAATACTGGGTGAGCAAGGGCGCGCAACCGAGCGACACCGTCGCCAGCTTCATCAAGAAGGCTGGCAAGGCGCCGGTGCCGGCAGCGGCTTGATTTGATTTTCGCGATGCAGGAGTTTCTGGAATATGTCGTCAGAGGACTCGTGCAACACCCGGATGCCGTGAGCGTCACGCCGGTGGAACGCGCGGGAATGACGGTTTATGAACTGCGCATGGATGCGGCGGATGTGGGCAAGATCATCGGGCGGCAGGGGATGACAATCAACGCCATCCGATCGTTGTTGCTGGCCAGCAGCGCGAAGAATGGGTTGCGTTGTTCGGTGGAAATTGTAGAGGATAAGCTGGCGAGTTAAATTGAATTTGAGGCACGGATGAAAATAGACGTGCTGACCTTGTTTCCGGCGATGTTCGCCGGGCCGCTGGATGAAAGCATCATCATGCGGGCACGCAAGTCGGGTCTGCTGGAATTGAAAATCCACCAGTTACGCGATTGGACGCACGACCGGCACAAGACCGTGGATGATCGGCCGTTTGGCGGCGGCCCGGGGATGTTGATGAAGCCGGAGCCGCTCTTTGAAGCGATTGAAAGTTTGAAGCGGGCGGGGACGAAAGTGATTTTGCTTTCGCCGTCAGGAAGAAAATTTGACCAGTCCATTGCGCAGGAGCTGGCGAAAGAAAAAGATTTACTGCTCGTCACCGGCCATTACGAGGGCTTTGACGAACGGGTCCGGGAATCACTGGCGGACGATGAATTGTCCATCGGCGATTATGTGCTGACGAACGGCGCGCTGCCCGCGATGGTGGTGGTTGATGCGGTGACGCGGCTGCTGCCCGGAGTTCTGGGTGACGACGAAAGTTCGCACGACGAATCGTTCAGCCACGGGCTGCTGGAATATCCGCAATACACGCGGCCGGCGGAATTTCGCGGGATGAAGGTGCCGGACGTGTTGGTTTCAGGCAACCATGCCGAGATTGAAAAATGGCGGCAGGAGCAGGCGAAGAAGCGGACGAAAGAGCAACGACCGGATATGTTGAAGCCGGATTGATGGATGAAATAATTTTGGCGGCCATGATGGCCGTCATATAAATGACTTTATGAACCAGGCATTACAAGACAAGATTGAGATGGAACAGTATCGCAAGGACGACGCGAAATTTGCCGTCGGCGACTCGGTGAAGGTGCATACCAAGGTCGTTGAAGGCGATAAGGAACGCATCCAGGTTTTCGCAGGCGTTGTTATCGGCAAACGCGGGCGGGGCCTGAACGAGACGTTTGCCGTCCGACGTATCAGCTATGGCGAAGGCGTGGAGCGCATTTTCCCGCTGCACTCGCCGCGCGTGGACAAGATTGAAGTCGAGCGCCAGGGCCAGGTGCGCCGGGCCAAGCTGACCTACTTGCGCAAACGCCTCGGCAAGGGTGCGACGCTGGTGAATGAAAAGCAGGAAAAAGCCGTGGCTGCGACGGCGAAGTAATTCCCAAAATAAAGTTTTATAAAGGCGGGGCGAAAGCCCCGCCTTTTTTGTTGCCGTTGACAACCGCGTTTGTCAGAGAAACCCTCTTTGTGAAAGTACAATTGCCATGAATCGTTTATTTCCAAACGCGGTTTTAATCCTCGTTGCCGCGGTCCTGACCTCCACCACTGGTTGCCAGTCACCAACAATTGCGGAAAAGCCGGACGTTCCTGCGAAGCTTCTGCCGTTAAAGGTGGTCGGCTCGCGGATTCTCGATAGCAAGAACCAGCCGGTGCGCCTCTGCGGCGTCAATGCCGCCAGTCTCGAATGGACAAGCGATGGCGAGGGGCACATTCTGCAAACGGTCAATGTGGCCATCCGTGACTGGCATGTGAATATCATCCGCCTGCCGCTTTCGCAGGATCGCTGGTTCGGCGAGGCGCCCGAACAAACCGACGGCGGCAAGGCATATCACGATCTGGTTCGACAGGTTGTGGATGAATGCGCCACACAGCACTGCTACATCATTCTGGACCTGCATTGGTCTGACTGCAACGAGTGGGGCCGGAACATCGGGCAACATTCGATGCCCGATTTGAACAGCGTCGCATTCTGGAAGGATTTCGTGCCGGTTTATGCCAACAATCCGGCCGTCATCTTCGATTTGTATAATGAACCCCACGATGTCTCGTGGGATGTCTGGCTCAAGGGCGGAATGATCCTGGACAAACCCAATCGGCGCAACATGGCGGCGAAAAACTACCTGTGCGTCGGGATGCAGGAGATGCTGGACACCATCCGCGCCGCCGGCGCGAAGAATGTGGTCATCGCCGGTGGACTTGACTGGGCTTACGATTTTTCCGGAATTCTGGCCGGCCGTCAACTTTTTGATCCCAAAGGCAACGGCGTCATTTATGCCAACCACTGCTATGATAACAAACGCGACAGTGTTTATACTTGGATCGCGAAAATGGAGCAGGCGACGGCCAGACTGCCGGTGATTGTCAGTGAATTCGGCGGCAACTCCGGTCCCAGCAAACGCGTGTCCGCCGACGACTGGCTCATGCACGTCCTGCAGGCCATTGACGACCACCAGTGGTCTTACACCGCGTGGGATTTGCATCCTGTCGCCGGGCCGAGGCTGATTTCGGACTGGAACTACACACCATCGCCGCGATACGGGGTGTTTGTGAAGCAGGCGCTGTCCGGAACGCTGCCCAGTTACATGCCGCCGGCAGAAACTAATTCACCGGCACAATAAATTTTAGGAAGTCGTCTGTTTATTTAACCCAGATGGTTCGCCACGTCGTTGGAGCCGGCGACGATTTCCTTGCGAGTCTTGAAATCCCGAATACGGACATAGTCGCTGTTTTCCAGGCGCGCAGAGTAGGCCACCTTCAATTCCTGTGCGCGTTTGAACTGTTTGTCCGGCTTGGCGGGCGTGAGCGGATATTCCACGGCGAATCCGCCGGCGCGCAAATCGTGGATGAGTTTCAGCGACTGCGCACGCAGGCTTTCGTCCTCGATCAAAACAAAAACGTCCGTGGTGGTGTCAAATTTCGGCAACAGGCCGCGCGCCTTGAGCAACTCCAGCAGGACCACGTCACCCATGCCGAAGCCGAGCGCGGGCAAATCCACCTTCCCTCCGCTCAACAGTTTGACGAGGTTGTCGTAGCGGCCGCCGCCGGCGATGGCGCGGAACTCGCCCTGAACATCAAAGGCCTCGAACACGACGCCGGTATAATAGGCAAGTCCGCGGATGACGTGATAATCCACCTTCACAAAATCGCGAAGGCCGCGCGCGGCGAGATTTCGCAAAATGCTCTCCAACTCGTCGGTCGGCTTGCCGGATTCGATGAATTGATTGACTTTCGCGAGCGAAAATCCAAGCGCTGCCAGTTTCTTCTCCGATTCTTCTTTTGGCATGCGTTCCAGCTTGTCAATGATTTGGAAAAAATTGTATTCGTCGGAGGTTTGGGACGGCGATGCGCCGTCCCTCCCGGATTTGTAAAATTCCTGCCAGGCATTTCTGCTGCTCAAGCGGATGACGAAATCCTTTTCCGTCAAACCAAAGGCGCGGAGCACGTCAATAAGCAGCGCGATCAATTCCGCGTCCGCCGCCGGGTCGGTCTCGCCGATGAGGTCGGCATTGAACTGGAAATGCTCACGTAGGCGACCTTTTTGCTGGCGCTCGTAGCGGAAGAGCTGCGGGATGGCGAACCATTTGATGGGTTTTTTGTAGTTGCGCTCATGTGCGGCAATCATGCGCGCGAGGGTCGGCGTCATCTCGGGCCGCAGGGCGATGGCGCGTTCGCCCTTGTCCACAAAGTTGTAAAGCTGGCCGACGATTTCCTCACCGCTTTTGGTGGTGAAAAGTTCGAGCGATTCAAGTGGCGGACCGTCGTATTCACGGAAATTGTAGCGCCGCGCGACGGCGCGCCATTTTTCGAAGATGAACTGGCGGGCATCGGCACTCCACACGTCGGTATGTGGAATGGGTTCGGGATAAAAATCGCGAAATCCGGGCAATCGTTCCATCCCGAAAGCATAAAAGCCGCGGGCCGTTCGCGCGAGACTATTTGGCTATAGCTTGGGCGTGAGTTTGAGGACTTCGATACGCATTTCCTTGCCGGCCTTGAATTTCACGGTGGCACGGGCAGGAATGGAGACATTGTTTTCCGGTTTTTTGGGATTACGACCGACGCACTCCTTGCGTACTTTGATTTCGAAGACCCCGAAGTTGCGCAGTTCCACCTTGTCGCCCTTGGACAGCGCCTCGGCAATGTAATCAAGCGTCTTCTGCACCACGTCAAAAACCTGCTGCTGGGTCAGGCCGGTTTCTCCGCTGATGCGCGTGACAAGGTCGCGTTTGGTTAGAGTCATATGTTTGTTTTCATGCTTCCTGATTTTCACTGGGCAGTACGGACGGTCCAAAAGTCGCCGGACAGGCTGGCGTCGGGCAAGCACCCATGGTGGACTTTAAAACACATTATCCTCGTTATCAAATCCGAGGGAAAATGTCCACAAAAATCATTTTTTCTAACCCGACTCCGGTCGTTCAGGAAGTCATCATCAGGCCTGAACGCTGCCGGTGATTTCGCGCACGTCGCTGATTTTTTCCAGCGCCATGAAATCGCGGATGCCGGCGACGACTTGCAACGGGGTCTGCGGTTCATAGAAATTTGCCGTGCCCACGGCCACCGCTGTTGCGCCCGCCATTAGAAATTCGATGGCGTCTTCGGCGTTTTGAATGCCGCCCATGCCGATGATAGGGATTTTGACCGCCTTTGCCGCTTCCCAGACGAGCTTGATGGCAATCGGCTTGATGGCCGGGCCGGTGAGTCCGCCTGTGACATTTGCCAGCTTCGATTTCCGCGTTTCGATGTCAATCGCCATTGCTGGGTAGCTGTTGGTTATTGCCAGCGCATCGCTACCGGCGTCTTCCGCTGCCCTGGCGAACGGCGCGATGCTGACGACGTTCGGACTCATCTTGGTGATGAGCGGCAGCTTGGTGGCCTTGCGGCAGGCGGCCACAACTTGCGCGAGCAATTTCAAGTCCGTGCCGAACTGTGCGCCGCCTTCCTTGATATTCGGGCAGGAGACGTTGAGTTCCAGCGCGCCGACGCCGCCCAATGCGTCGAACCGTCCCGCGACTTCGGCGTATTCCTCGACAGTCGTGCCCCAGATATTGATGATGGCCGGCACCTTCAACGTCTTGAGGAACGGCCAGTATTTCTTGATGAAGCCATCCACGCCCGGTCCTTGTAGACCGATGGCGTTCAGCATTCCGCTCGCGACTTCGGTGGTGCGCGGGGTGGAATTGCCGCGAACCGGATTCAACCGGATGCCCTTGACCGTGACAGCGCCAAGCTGGTTCAGGTCAATCAGCCGTGAATATTCCTCGCCATAACCGAATGTGCCGGAGGCCACCGTCACCGGATTTTGCATCGTCAATTTGCCGATTTTGACGGAGAGATTCATTTGGCGGTCTCCACAAAAATATCGCGTGAATCAAACACAGGCCCTTCGGTGCAGGTGCGCTGGTATTCCCAGCCGTCGCCTATCTTGACCGGAATCACGCACGTCAGGCAGACGCCGACGCCGCAGCACATGTGTTCGTCCATCGAAAGCTCCGCCTGCACCTTGAAATCCTCCGCAATCTTGCCGATTGCCTTCAACATTCCCGTCGGGCCGCAGGCGAATAGTTTGAAAGTGCGGAGTGCGGAGTGCGGAGTGCGGAGCGTGGCCAGCAAAGGCTGTGTGACCAATCCCTTATCGCCGTGGCTGCCGTCCTCGGTGGTCACGCGAACATCACAGCCGAGCGCGGCAAATTCCTTTTCGCACAGAATGTCCACGCGCCGCCGACCGCCGACGAAGACGATGCCCTTTTGTGGCGAGCGTTGCGCCAGCAGATACATTGCCGCCATGCCGTAGCCGCCCGCGACGAGCAGCGGAATTTCGCCGCCGACTTTTGGCACGGTAAAGCCGTGGCCGAGCGGCGCAATGACGCTGACTTCCTCGCCCGCGCACATCCGCGAAAGTGCGTTCGTGCCTTTGCCGACGGTTTTGTAGAGGATGGAAAACGTGTCATCCGCGACCTGAAATATGCTGAATGGCCGGCGGAGCAGGGCATCCTTCAACGGTGGGATGCGGACGTGTGCAAACTGCCCCGGCTGGATAAGCAGCGCGATTTGCGGCGCGGACAGGACGAGGCGAAAATAGGAATCCGTGTCGCGCTCGTTCGAAACAATCTGGACGGTTTGCTCAAGCATTGCCGAAGTCTTTCACGACGCGAGGAGTGTTCTCCTTGCCCTGAACCGGCTGGCCGTTGATGTTGTTGCCGCGCTGAACCAGTTTCCGATACGTTGCCAGCGCGAGCAGCGGCCAGGCGTCGCGGTAGATGTCGTATTTCAGGTAAAACACCCTCGGAAAGCCCGTGCCGGTCGTCTCGTCCTCGCTCCACGAGCCGTCGGGGTTTTGCGTGCGCGTCAGATATTCGATGCCGCGTTTTAGTGCGGGATTGTCCGGCTGATCGAACGCGCACAAGCCCATGACGGCCCAGGCGGTTTGGGACGCGGTGCTTGACCCTTGCCCCTTGAAAACCGGGTCATCGTAGGTGTTGCAGCGTTCGCCCCAGCCACCGTCGTCGTGCTGGACGCTTTCGAGCCAGTCGCGCGCCTTGAGGAGCCATGGCTCGGTCATGTTCCAATTCATGGCGCGGATTCCGCGCAACACCTGCCACGTTCCATATATGTAATTCACGCCCCACCGGCCATACCACGAGCCGTCGGATTCCTGATGCCCGCGGATGAAGTCGAGCGCTTCCTGAATCTGGTGATGTTCCCGGCTCCAATTTTCGTAGCCGAGCAATTCGAGGATGCGCGCAGTGATGTCGGCGCATTCAGGGTCGAGCATCGCGTTGTGGTCGGCGAATGGCACTTTTTCCAAAATGTTCTTCGTGCAATCCCTGTCGAACGACGCCCAGCCGCCGTCCTTGCACTGGAATGTCATCATCCATTTCAAGCCACGCCGGAAGCATTCGTCACGTTTCTGCGGATTGTCGGTGGGAATCAAACGCAGTGCGAGCAGCACCATCGCGGTGTCGTCCACGTCGGGATTCCATTTATTGTTGAACTCGAAAACCCAGCCGCTCGCCTCGACCTTGGCCGGATTTTTGTGGACCCAATCGCCGTAAAAGCGGATCTCGCGTTCCATGAGCCATTCGGCGGCCTTTTTGAGCACCGGATGATTTTCCGAAATGCCGGATTCGCGCAGGCAAATCGCGACAATCGCCGTGTCCCAGACCGGCGAGAAACACGGTTCGATGCGCACGTCGTTATCTGTCTCATGCTCGAGCTTCTTTAGCTCGTGCGCTGCGCGGATCACCTGCGGGTGGTCGTCGGAGTAACCCAGCGCCTTCAAGGCAATGAGCGCATTGAGCATCGCCGGGAAAATCGCCGCCAGCCCATCCGCGCCTTCAAACCGTTCCAGCATCCATTGCTCGGCCTTCTTTAGCGCGGCGCGGCGGAACGGATGGATTTTATGCTCTGCAAACCACTCGGCCAGTTTATGCAGACGGTCCAGCCAGAGGAAAAAGTTCCGGAACGAAATTTTTTCCGGATCGGGCGCGAGCGCAAGGTCTCGTTCGTTGATGCCTTCGGGAAAAAGTTCGTCCAAATCCACCGTCACCGGGCGGGTCGGCTTGAAATGATTGATAATGGCCAGGGGCACGATCATACCGCGCGACCAGTTGCTCATGTCCCAGAAATTGACGTGAAACCATTTGCCGATGAGCAATACCTCGCATGGGATTGTCGGGACAAATTCCCACGGGAACAGGCCGATGAGCGCGAGATACAATTTGGAAAAAGTATTCATGCGCGGCACGCCGCCAAAATGCAGCGCCACCTCGCGGGCCTTCAACATCCGCGGATCCTTCACGGACACGCCGGCGAGCTTTAGCGCAAGATACGCCTTGATGGTGGCGTTCACTTCCGACGGCCCGCCGTGATAGATGTTCCAGCCACCGTCGGGCAATTGCATGGAGAAAATGTGGTGGATCGCCTTGCGCTGCCACGCCTTGTCCACCTTGCCGTTCCAATGGTGATACACCACCGTGTCGGAAACGAGCGTGGAATCCACCATCAACTCGCCGTTCCAGTAGCCTTCGGGCTTCTGCAAACCGAGCAGATGTTTCTGCGCCCGCAGGACGGCGGCCTCCAAATCTCTCGCAAAACCGGGCTGGGCCTCCGCTGACAACGGCGCGGACTGAACCCTTGATTCACTTCCAGTCAACACGCGCATAATGTGCGAAATATTGTGCCTTTTGAAAAGTTTATAATCGTTGCCGTAATTCTGTTTTGCGCTTTGGACGCGGAAAGCTATCCTTTCGTTCATGCAATTCGCGTTCGCCAAATACCATGCGCTCGGCAACGACTACATCGTCATTGATCCGAAGGATTTGCCGTCGCCGCTGACGGTGGAACAGGTGAAAATCATCTGCCACCGCAACTTCGGCGTCGGCTCTGACGGCATTCTGCTTGGCCCGCTGCCGGCGGAAAGCGCGAAGTGCGCCCTCAAGATTTACAATCCCGACGGCAGCGAGGCCGAAAAAAGCGGCAACGGCCTGCGCATCTTTTCACGTTACCTCTGGGACAGGAAAATTGTTGGCGACGGGGAATTCGTCATCCGAACGGCGGCCGGTTTAGTGCGTTCGACCGTTTTTGACAGCGGCAAATCCGTCCGCGTCGAGATGGGGAGGGTCAGCTTTTGGAGCGACCAGATTCCCGTTGCCGGCCCGCGCCGCGAAGTGCTCAACGAAACAATTTCCGTTGGCGGACGCGAGTTCACGTTTTGCGCCGCGACAATCGGCAATCCACATTGCGTCCTGCCGCTACCGGTAATCAGCGCAGATCTGGCGCACAAGTTCGGACCGCTGCTGGAGACGCACGCGAATTTTCCGAACCGCACCAACGTCCAGTTCCTGAGAGTCCTCGACCGGGAGAACATCCAGATTGAGATTTGGGAGCGCGGCGCGGGCTACACGCTGGCCAGCGGCAGCAGCAGCAGCGCGGCGGCGGCTGTGGCGTACCGGCTCGGATGGGTGGACAGGAACATTTCCGTCCACATGCCCGGCGGCGTCATCGCCATTGAGATCGGCGGTGATTATTCAATCCGGATGACCGGCCCGGTGACGAAAGTTGCCGAAGGCGTGATTGACGGGGAGATGTTCGCAGGTTGATTTGCAGCCGGTTCTCAAATCAAGCCGTGCATTCATCAGACACACGGGTAAATTTCGTCCTCAATCCAGTAGTATTCAAGCAAGACCGCGAACAGTGTGCCCGCAAGCCACAGGCCCCATCTCCGACGCTGCCACAGTTCATGAAGCGGTGAAAATTGCAACAGGATGTCTGCGAGGTAGGCCACGGAATAACAAACATTTGCCATTGCCGCGAGAACCAGAAGCGGTGGCAGCGCTTGCAGCGTCAATGCCGGGCGGAAGTGCGGCCATGTCAATATGAGGAAAGCAACTCCGACAGCCGTAAGAATAAGATTGTAGGCAATGCGGCGAGGCTCCCAAAATCGCGCGGCATTCCTCAACTTTGATTTCATTAGGAATTTGACCTGCTGAATCAAGATATCTTCAGACGAGGGTCCTGATTGCTCCGTCTGCTTCCATTCTGGCGATGAGCAGGAAAACGTCGCGTTGCAGGCAAAAGGTCACGTCGTCGCGCAGCTCGGGAATCGCTAGCAACCGCCTCGCGTTCGTAGAAGCTTGAAACGCGCCTGCCAAATCCGGCTTTCCCTGTGTCCAAGCGAACCGGGCGATTTCCGCTGAATCAGAAATGGTGGGGCGAGCATCCCCGAGGGCCAGCGATTCACAAAGCGCGCCTGCTGCGAGCGCGTCTTCCAAAGCCGTTTTTTCGCCCGTGCCGGCACAGACAAGCAGCACTTCCGCTGGCTGAAGGTTTTTGATGAATTCTGCAGTTGCGGCAAGGTTCAAAAATGAGCCGGCCAGAACCGTCTTCGCGCCGGCGCAAGCGCGCAAGGCACGTGTGCCATTTGTTGTGGTGGAAACAATCGTCTTGCCGCGCACTCTTTCCGATGTGAATTCACGCGGCGAGTTGCCGAGGTCGAAATCCGTCCCTCCGGTCTGCGCGGCGCGGATTTTCACGCCGTCGCGTTCCCCGCCGAGCAAACAGTCTGGCTGCTTCCTGTGAATCGCCAGCGCCTCGGAAATTTCGCTGGCGGGAATGACGGCCTTCGCGCCATTGTGCAGCGCGGTCACGAACGTGCTCGTGGCGCGCAGCACATCGAATACAACACAAACGGTTTCGCGTAAATCACTTCTGGCGAGCGTGGGCAGTTCTGCCGGTGTCAGGATGACTTCAATGTTCATGAATTATCGGAGGGACGAGTTATACGAGTCCTCAAATTCCAAACCAAGTCAGGGTCTCGTGTAACTCGCCCCTCCGAAATGCTATTTTATTTTCGTCCGCATGTAATGGAAAAGATATTGCTGGGCATAACCGGCGTGTGGGCCGAAATGCGTCGCGGCGAAGTGGCGCAACTTCTTTTCTTTCACGCGTCGGCGAGGAAAATAAAGCTGCTGCAAGGCGCGCTCAATCCACACGTCCACCGGAAACGCGGAATCGAAGCCGTAGGCAAACAGCAGCACGCAGTCAGCTATTTTCCTGCCGACACCGGGCAATTTCATCAATTCCGAGCGAGCTTCCGGCAGCGCCAAACTTCGGATGTTTTCCAAATCCAATTTTCCTTCAATAATCTGGCGTGCGGCGGCGAGCAGATGCGGTGCGCGAAACCCCATTTTGCAGGCGCGCAAATCGGATTCCGTCAGAGTGGCGATTCGACCAGGAGCCGGGAATGAATAGAATCTTTCTCGCTCCACAGGCTTGGTAGGGCCCGTCACTCCGTGCGCGCCGTTGAATGGTCGTGGGCGAATCGAATTACTAACCAAATTCGGCGGCGGGCAGGGGACTGCCCGCCCTACTTGTGGTGGGGTGAGCGAATCACCAAACCGTTCGCATAGCAGGGCGACGATTTGCCGGATTTGAACGATTTGTTTTGTCGAGGACAGGATGAACGACGCGAGACATTCCCACGGATCCTGCCGCAGCACGCGCAATCCGCTACACGCGGCGACGGCTGCGCGCATGGGTTCGTCGTCGGGAAACGTTTTCAACACGGCGGCCAGATCGGTTTCGGTTTGGAGAAAATCGCGAAGCCATTGCCAGTCGGCAATTAGGGTGGCGGTTTCAGCGCGGATGCCATCGTGTGCTTGCATGAGCCGGACAAAATATTTCCCGACGATGCCTTCCCATGAAGTTCCATTTAGCCGCCAGCGAAAAACCTGGCCAGAGTCGAGCGTTGCGGCCAGATCGTAATCGCGGACGGACAGAAGAATTGAGGACGAGACTGAGAACGTACTCATTTCAGATTATAACACGCCCAGAGATGGACTCGGTGGAACACGCGGTCGCCGATTTTCACGTCCTGCTCGCCGAGGTCGGTGACCGATTCAAATTCCTGTGCAATCTGCGGTGGCAACGTGGCTGGCTGCGGCACGGTGCGGTTGATTGGTTGATGCGCTAGCCATTTCCAAATCCAACCCTTTTCAAATTTGTAAAAGTCGGCTTCGGCAACGAATATAGCGTTCTGGCCTTTTCGGTGCTCGCGGTAGTTGTATTCCGGCCAGAAATAAAACTGGTTCATCGGTTCGTCCGAATCCATGGAATAGACAAGAGGCCCGGATTTCAGTGCGGCCGCGGCTTGCGGAATGTAAAACGAATATTCCCCGGTGATGCCATAATGGCCGGCGATGATGAATGCGGGCTTGCCTTTGGAGGCAAGTTGTTCGCGCGCGTTTTCAACGAGCATGGCCTCCGTGTCCCAGGCGCGCACACGGCGCGACGGATCCATTTCGCCGGGCAACGGCTGGCCGGCAATTTTGTCAATGAGCCTGCCTTGATAAATGATGGCGATGGTGAAAATGCCCAGCACAATGGCGGTGACAAAAAACGGTTTTGCGACACGGCGGCGTTCATCCCAGTAAACCACCATAAGACAGAACATTGGCAATATTGAAACGGCAATCCAATTTGGCAGGATGCGCGAGTAAAACGACCAGAGCAGATGGCCGAGGAAAACCGGCGCGCCCATGCAGAAAAAATAAAGCCACAGCGGACGTTCGCGGCGGAACTTCCAGAAGCCAAACATCACCCAGATTGTGCCGATGAAAAAGAGTGGGTTGAGCAGCACGAATTCGCTGCCGAGGAAGTCCCGGAGGTAACGCAGCGTCGGATGCCACTGGCTGTGCAGTCCGGCGTCGCCCGCAACATGATGCGCGGTGATCCAACCGTGCTGGATGTTCCAAACGATGACCGGCACGGTGCAAAGCGAAAAAATCAGCAGCGCGAGCCACGGGCCGGCCTTTCGCAAGTGAATCCGGGTTGCCGGCGCGAGCGCAAAAAAGATTGCCCAGCAGACAATTTGCAGGACCGCGGTATACTTGCAGAGAAAGCCAAGTCCCATCGCCAGTCCGACAATGAGCCAGTCCCGCGTTTTGCCGTCCGGTTTCGCCGCTTGCCAGCCGGCGACCATCGCCCATGTCCAGCAGAGGACCAGCGGCGGATCAACCGTCATCAATATTGTACCGATGCCCAGCAACGGTGTGGCGGTGGCGGCGAGCAACAGCCAAAACGATATGCGCGCGCCGATTTCCCGCGCCAGAAAAGGCAGCAGAAGGAGGCTCGTGATCGCGGCAAAAAGCGGCGAGAAAAACCGGACGCCAAATTCCGTGTTGCCAAAAATCGAGGTGCTGGCGAGTTGTATGAACGCGATGGCTGGCGGCTTGCTGTAATAGGACAACGCAGGATGCTTCGACCAGACCCATTGATACGCCTCATCCTGGCTCAATTCGATGGCGCCGCTGGCGAGATAAATCCAGCGCCCAATGAGCATCAGGAAAATCAGAACGCAGCCGAGACGGAGCCATTCAATTTCCGATTGGGAAGTCTCCGGCTTTTGGCTTCCGGCCTCAGGATTTAACAGCGACGGCAATTGCGCGTGCCATTGTGGGAACCATTTTTTCCCAATCGAGTTCCAGGCGGCTTGCAACCCGATGACGGCGGCTACAGCGTAACCCGCGCCCAAAATCGCGCCGACCAGAACGTCGCTCGGATAATGCACGCCGTTATAGACCCGCGAAAATGAAACGCCGAGCGCCAGTGGCAGCATGAACCACAGGCTGCGCCGGTAAAAAAGAAACGCAACCATCGTACCCGCAAACCAGTTGGCGGCGTGCGACGACGGCATGCTGTTGCGGCTGCCTTTGTCGGCCGCCATGTCCACGCCGTATTGATTGATTTCCGGCGGGACGTAGCCCTGGCCGACGATGCCGGACACGCGCGCTTCTGGCAGTGTGACGAACGGGCGCGGCCGGGCGACGGCATGTTTTATCGTGTTGCAGAGCAATCCGTCATTGGTCGCGACAATAAGGACCGTCATCAAAACGGACAGCCGCGCACGACGGTTGCCGAACCAGAGCAACGCGAAGCTGGCCAGAACAGCCAGCGCAATGAATCCACCCTTCACCCCGTTGTTGCCGCTCAATACCGGCATGAGCCAGTCGAAGAACGGATTGACCAGCGAACGGTTGACGAACAAAAACAGGTTTGTGTCGAGTGTTTGCAGCCAATGCATCGCTGAAACTGTAGCGGGAATAATACGATTGGAAAACTGAATTGCGCGGCGTGCAAATTGATTTCGGAGGGGTGAGTTACACGAGCCCTAAACTATTCATTAATCAGGGACTCGTATAACTCGTCCCTACGAAGTTCAATAAGTGACGATTGATCGTACCGGCAACCCCTTCAGCTTTTCACGCCCGTTCAGGAATTTCAATTCGATGAGGAAACTGATTTCCAGAATCTCCGCCCCCAGCTTTTTCATCAGCGCGGCAGCGGCGGCGGATGTGCCGCCGGTGGCCAGTAAATCATCAATAAGGAGGACGCGCGCCCCGGGCTTGAGCGCGTCGGTGTGCATCGCGACGGTGGCGTGGCCGTACTCGAGCGCGTAATCCTGCTCGATGGTCTGGTAGGGCAGCTTGCCTTTTTTGCGGACGGGCACGAAGCCGGCGCGTAGCTTGGTGGCGGCTGCAGCAGCGAAGATGAACCCGCGCGCGTCAATGCCCACCACTGCGTCCACCGTGCCGGGCTGGAATTTCTCCGTGAGCAGATCAATCGAACCGGCAAACAGCCGCGCGTCGGCCAGCACAGGCGTGATGTCTTTGAACTGGATTCCTGGTTTCGGGAAATCCGGGACGTTGCGGATGGCGCGTTCGATTTCCTTCGGGGTCACGGCGGTTATTGCTGGCATGATGTCAATCTTCCTTGTTTTTGGTGCTTTCGAGATTTTCAATCATCTTCCGCAGCTTGCGCAGGGCAAGGTTCTGGACCTGCCGGACCCGCTCGCGGGTGACGCCGAATTTCTCGCCGACTTCCTCCAGGGTTTTTTCCGCGCCGCCATCAAGGCCGAAGCGGTAGCGCAGGATCGTCGCCTCGCGCGCGTCAAGGTGCTTGACCATGTCCTGCAGCATGTCGGTGACGGTTTTGTCCTCAAGGTTCCCGTAGGGCGACGTGGCGTTCTCATCCTCGACCACGTCTGAAAAATTGTTCGAGTCGTCGTCGCCGATGGGAGCGTCGAGCGACGCGGGCCGGATGGCCGCCAGCCGCATCTGCCGCACGCGGGCGGCGGTCATATCGAGTTCGTCGGCCAGTTCCTCGTCGGTCGCCTCGCGGCCCAGTTCCTCCTGCAATTTCATCCCGACGCGGCGCATCTTGGAAATCTTGTCCACCAGGTGCACCGGCAGGCGGATGGTCTTGGACTGGTTGGCAAGCGCGCGCTTGATGGATTGCTTGATCCACCACGAGCCGTAGGTCGAGAGCTTGCCGCCCTTTTTCGGGTCGAACCGCTCGACGGCCTTCATCAGGCCGATGTTGCCCTCGCTGATCAAATCCAGCAGCGGCAGGCCGATGCCCTCGTAATCGCGCGCGATTTTCACGACGAGCCGGAGATTGGCCTTGATCATCTCCTCCCGCGCCTTTTTGTCGCCTTTTTTGATTTTTGCAGCAAGGACGATTTCCTCCTGCGGCGTGAGTAGTTTCACCTGGCCGATTTCGCGCAGGTAAAGCTTGATGGCTGAATCGCCATCGTAACGCTCGACTTCACGCCGGATGAACGCCGTGGTGTCGCCCTCGACGGGCTTGGCAGGTTCGGGCTGGGATGGGAACGGCACGGGCGTGGAAGGCTCTTCACGCCGTTGAATTTTGGCCGCTTTGGATTTTTGTGTCTTCACCGCCATAACCGGCGGAAACTAAAGCGCGAAAAATGCGCGCCCGCAAGGATTTAATTCCGGCTGTTGCGCGCCAGCGTGATGTAATAGAGCAGGTTCAGGATGGACGACACCAGCGCAGCCACATAGGTGAGCGCCGCGGCGTCCAACACTTTGCTGACACCTGCGCGTTCGTGCTCATGCACGAGGCCAAGCCGGAACAATTGCTCCTTCGCGCGGCGGCTCGCGTCGTATTCCACAGGAAGCGTGACGAGTTGGAACAGCGTCATCACCGTGAAGATTACAATGATGATGGGAAGAACAATTTTCAACATGCCGAAGATGATGCCGAGAAAGAAAATGCCCATGTAGGCCGTGCTTGCGAACTGTGTGACAGGCACCAGCGCCATGCGCAGATTGAACAATCCGTATGCCGCCTGGTGCTGGAGCGCGTGGCCGGACTCATGCGCCGCCACGCCGACCGCCGACACCGTCTGGCCGTGAAAATTTTCAGACGACAAAAACAGCGCGCGCTTCGTGGGGTCGTAATGGTCGCTCAAGTGGCCGGGGATTTCCTCCACTGGCACATTGTTAAGCCCGGCGCGGTCGAGGATTTCACGCGCCGCTTCAGCGCCCGTCATGCCGGAGTCCACCGGCACCTTGCTGTATTTGCCGTAGGCATGGGACAACTTGATCTGCGCCCAGATGCCGAGGAGCAACCCCGGTATCAGGAACAGCCAATAAACTGGATCAAACAAATTAAACATAAATCAATCAATTGACAGCACACGTGCCGTTTTCATTCAACTAGCTGGCCGTGTGCCAAAGCGACTTCCTTGAATTTACTGACCTTCCTTCCCTTTGAAAGAAATTTATGAGCCAAAGCGACTCCATTGCGCCACGGAGTTGTGGCGCAGTTCAAATTTCCAGCACCTTCTCAAACCGCGTCAGATTCTTTGCGCCGTTGCCGGTGACGAGCGCGACATCTTCCAACCGCACCCCGCCGATTTCGGGATAATAAAGTCCAGGCTCGACGGTCACGACATGGCCGGGTCGAAGTTTGCCTGCCGAGGTCGCGCTCAGGCGCGGCGCCTCGTGAATCTCCAGACCCAGCCCGTGGCCTGTGCCGTGAAAAAAACCCTCCATTCGTCCTTCGCGCCGTCCGGTCTTGTAGCCCTGCTGGACAAAAAATTTCTGCACGGCCTTGTGAACGTCCGCTGTCGGCGTGTTCGCCCGGATTTTTTCAAAGCCGATTTTTTGGCCGCGCCAGACCGTGTCGTATAGTTTCTTCACGGCTTCGTTTGCGCGTCCGCGCACGACGGTGCGGGTGATGTCGCCGAAGTAACCGGTCTTTTGCGAGCGCGGGAAAATGTCTATGATGATCGGCTCGTTCGCGCGCAGCGGGCCGTGGCCTCGCTCGTGTGGGTCGCAAGCCTGTTTGCCGCCGGCGACAATGGTGTTTGCCGCAAGACCGCACGCCTGCAAAATCGCGCAGTCTATCACCGCGCGGAGCCTTTCCGACGTGAGCGGGATGCCGTGGTAAATCAGCTTTCGATTGCGCGCGATTTTCGAGCGCCGCAGGACTTCCATGCCTTCCGCCATTCCCACCTCGGCCATGGTTAGAGCGGCGGAAATTTTCCTGACCTCGTCGGCGGATTTGATTTCGCGTTTCGGAAAAACCGCTGCGAGCGGCTTGAGCTTGACGCCGAGTTTTTTTAATTCCCTTGCAAGGCCCAGCGGAAAATTGTCCGGCACCACGGCGCGCCCGATTTTTTTCTCGCGTAGTATCTGCCGTATGACGCGCGCATAGCCCGGCGATTTGACGCCGTCGCGCCGGAGCTTTTGCTGGCAGGCGCTCAACGATGCGACGCGGCAGTGCGGGGCCTGGGCCCGGGCGCGGTCAATCTCCAGATCGCTCATCACGAGGAGGGGGCGTCCGCCGATATTGAGATAAATGAACGGGTCGGGCACAAACAGTCCGGTGGCGTAAAGCATGTTCGCTTCACGCTCGCTGTCGGCGACGATGAGCAAAGTTTCAGAGCGGCCCATTTTTCATTCCTGATTGTCCTCGCTCCCGATTTTTCCCGATTGCGGGAACGAGGACAAGAAGGATTTATGTCCCAAACAACCGGTCGCCTGCGTCACCCAGGCCGGGCAGGATGAAGCCTTTTTCGTTCAATTGCCGGTCGACTGCGGCGGTGAAAATCGGCACGCGCGGATAACTGTCCCGCACGCGGCGGATGCCTTCAGGCGCGGCAACCAGATTCACCAGGCGGATGTGTTTCGCGCCCTGTTCCACCAGCAAATCCAGCGCGGCCACCGCGCTGCCGCCAGTCGCCAGCATCGGGTCAATCAATATGGCCTCAAGCCGGCCCAGGTTTTTTGGAAAGCTCTTGTGGTAAAATACCGCGCGCAGGGTGGTTTCCTCGCGCTTGAGGCCGATGAAGCCCACGCGCGCGTGCGGGATGAGCTGCAAAATGGAATCCAACATGCCGAGGCCGGCGCGCAAAACCGGCACGAGGACGATTTCGCGTTCGAGTTGAAAACCGCGCGCGGGTTCTAGCGGTGTCTGGACTTTGACCGGTTTGACGGCGAAGGAGCGTGTCGCCTCGTAAATCATCAGCGCCGCGATTTCGCCGAGCAGGCGGCGGAATTCCTGCGGCTGTGTCTGCCGGTCGCGCAACCGGGCGAGGTTGTGCTGCACCAATGGATGCGAGATGACGGTGACGTTTTTCACGTCAATTCTCCGGCGCCTGCCAGAGAAAATACAGCGCCCCGGCCTGCAATTTCGGTATGCCCATACCCATGTCGAGCTTGATGTCGTGCGACTGGCTGCTCTGGCCGAACATGGACAGGAAATTGGAAAGGTCGTAGCGCTCGCGATATTCAATCAGGTTGGCGCCACCGATGTTGGCGATTTTTTTCGCGGCCTTCACCGCAGCGTCAAAATCGCCGAGCTGGTCAACAAAGCCGAGATCCAGTGCCTGTTTGCCCGACAGCACGCGACCATCCACAAAACTCGTCCAGTTGTCGGCAAGCGCCCGGCCTTCGTTGCCATTTTTCAGGTGGGCTTGGCTGCGGCCCGTATAGACGACGTTGGTGAAAGTGGCATAGGTCTCGTCAATCAGGCCCTGCACCATCGCGTGTTCGCCGGCGGGAATTTCATTCGTCTCGCGCATGCCGCTCAACATGTCCTTGTATTTTCCACTTTTATAGACGTTCGGCTGGACACCGAGCTTGTCCATCAGGCCGCGATAATTCAACCCTTCCATGATGACGCCGATGCTGCCGGTGAGGGTCAGTTGATCCGCCTCGATCCAGCGGCAAGGCACGGAAATGTAATAACCGCCTGAAGCCGCGAGGCTGCCCATCGAGCAAATCACCGGTTTGCCGGACTTGTCCTGAAAATCAGTGATGACCCGGTTGATTTGGTCCGAAGCCATTACTTCGCCGCCGGGCGAATCCACCTTCAGGATGATGGCTTTGACGCGGTCGTCCTCCTTTGCGCGGTCGAGTTGCGCCTTGATTACGTCCACCATGCTGTTACCCGCAGGGTCGGCAGTGTGGCTCGTGATGATGCCATCCACCTCGACCACGGCGATTTTATTGCGCGCATCGTTGTCTTCCAGCACGCATTCCTCCAGCTTCGGGCCGATGTTGCGCGTCATGGCCGGTTTGAAACCGTTGTTGAATGACAGCATCCGCGAAACAAATTGCGTGAGATTGCCGAACAGGCTGATGAATAGCAGCACCAGCAGGATGATTGCAAAAATCATCCATCCCCGGCTTTTGCGAGGCTTGGGCGGTGGTGGCGGCGCAATCACTGGCGGCGGAGTGAAAGATGGCGCTGGCGCTGACGGTGGCACTGGCTCCTGCGAAAATGGCATCGTATCCATATGATGCGCGCAACCTAGCGCAAAGCGGGCAGGGGAGCAAGGCGGATTGGCAGGCCAACAGTGACGCGTGACATGTGTCAAAAATCAAAGCCGCTCGAACGCCGGTACTTTCTTGTCACCAATAATGATGGACCAGCGGTTTGATCTGGCCGCTATAAAGCGTCTCGATTTTTTTCATCGCGGCCTTTGACAGCGGCGGCAATGCCGACGACGCGATATTCTCCGCGACTTGCGCCGGGCGCTTCGCGCCGGGTATGGAGCAGGTGACGGCGGGAAATTCAAGAATCCATCGCAGCGCCAGTTGCGCGAGAGTCGCGCCCTCGGGCACAAATGATTTCAATTCCTCCACCGCGTTCACGCCGGTCTCAAAATCCACGCCCGCGAACGTCTCGCCGCGGTCGAATTCCTCGCCGTGACGGTTGAAATTCCGGTGGTCATCCTTGGCGAATTTGCTTTCGAGCGTGATTTTGCCCGACAACAGCCCTGACGCCAGCGGCACGCGGGCAAGAATCCCCACCTTGTGCTTCTGTGCCTCCGCGAAGAATGAATCTGCCGGACGCTGCCGGAAAATATTGAAGATGATTTGCACGCTCTGCACATTTGGGAATTCAATTGCCTTGAGCGCCTCTTCCACCTTTTCCACGCTCACGCCGTAATGCCGCAGCTTGCCGGCCCGGACCAGTTCGTCCAGCGAGCCGAACACCTCCGGCATGTAATAAACCTCTGTGGGTGGACAATGCAGTTGCAGTAGGTCAATCGCGTCCGTGTCCAGGTTTCGCAAACTGCGCTCGACGAATCCCGTGAGGTTCGCATGGTTGTAACCCTCCGGCGTCTGCTTGGGCAGCCGGCGCCCGGCCTTGGTGGCGATGTAAAACTTCTCCTTCCGCTCCTTCATCAATTTTGCCAGCAGCCGCTCGCTGCGGCCGTCGCCATAGACGTCCGCCGTGTCGAAGAAATTCACGCCGCCGTCCAGCGCGGCATGGAGCGCAGCGAGCGATTCCTTGTCGCTCACGTCGCCCCACGCGCCGCCGATGGCCCACGCGCCAAAGCTGATTTCCGAAATCTTCCAGCCCGTCCGGCCCAAAGTGCGGTAATTCATGCGCGCAAATTATAGGAATATCGGATTAACGCAAAGGCGCAAAACGCAAAGAACCGAAAAATCAACCATGTATAGACACAAATGAGCGCGGATTCAAATGCTCGCGGGAAACCCCCCCGGCAGCGTCAATTCTGCGTTCGTTTTGGACGGAATTTGTCCTGCTTGCGGCTGGCAATGGAACATCTGGCGTTGATTAGGTGCCTAGGCATTCGTATCTTCCAGCCGCTTTATGGCGACGATCAAACCCTTTGCTGCACTGAGACCGAAACCCGAACTCGCATCGCAAATCTGCGAACTGCCCTACGATGTGGTCTCGTCGGCTGAGGCGCGCGCCATCGCCGCGGACAAAATATTGAGTTTTTTCCATGTCAGCAAGCCGGAGATTGATTTGCCGCCGGGCACGGACTCTTACGCGCCGGAAGTTTATGCGAAGGGCAGCGACAATTTCCAAAAGCGCATCCGCGACGGCGCGTTGAAACAGGATTCACAGCCGTGCTTTTATTTATACAGGCAAATCATGGGCCAGCATTCGCAGACGGGCATCGTGGCTGCGGCGAGCTGCGCGGATTATCTGGACGGCGTCATCAAAAAACACGAGCTGACCCGTCCGGACAAGGAGGACGATCGCGTCCGTCACATCGAGGCGCTGAATTCACAGACTGGCCCGGTTTTTCTGGCGCACCGGGGCGGGGCTGTGTTCGACAAGTTGGTTGCTGAAAAAATTTCAGGGATGCCGGACGTGGATTTCACTGCGGGGGATGGCGTGCGCCACACATCATGGACGATTTCCGGCGCGGACGACATCCGGCTTATTGAGAACACGTTCGCGGGTATTCAACAGCTTTACATTGCTGACGGCCATCACCGCAGCGCGGCGGCGGCGCGTGTTTTTAAGAATCGCAATGGTGCGGGTGGCAGCGGACAATTTCTTGTCGTGATTTTTCCGCACAATCAATTGCAGATTCTACCCTACAACCGCTTGCTGAAGGATTTGAACGGCTGGACGCCGAGGCAGTTGCTCGAAATGCTTGAAATCGTTTTGATCAGGAATCCGGATGAGCTGGCCAGGCCGGCCTGCAAACATGAACTCGGCTTTTATTTTCAGGGCAAATGGCACACGCTCATTTTCCGGAAAAAATTCACTGCGGGGGATGATCCCGTTGAAAACCTCGACGTAACATTACTGCAAAAAAACGTGCTTGCGCCTGTGTTTGGCATTGATGATCCACGCACGAGCAAGCGCATCGGTTTTGTCGGCGGCATTCGCGGCACAGCGGAGCTGGAAAAACTGGTGGACAGCGGCGAATACGCCTGCGCGTTCTCGATGTTCCCGACGGGCATGTATGATTTGATGACGGTCGCCGACCTGGACGATATCATGCCGCCCAAAAGCACATGGTTCGAGCCGAAGCTGCGCGACGGCATGTTCTGCCACATGATCTGAAACGGATGAATGGATTTTTGGATTGATGGATGATTGGATTGATAGATGAATGGACTGCAACGGCTCGCTCACCAATCCATTTATCCAATAATCCATCAATCCTTTCGGTATTTCTTTCGTGTCATTTCGTGCGTTTCGTGGTTAATAATTCCGCGTGCAGTCCAACCGCCTCCAACGCAGCTTGCGCGCCACCTTTACCGGGTTGGTGGTGAATGTTTTTCTTTCGGCGGCAAAACTGGTTGCGGGCATCGCCGGACATTCGCATGCGCTGGTGGCCGATGCCTGCGAATCGCTCACGGACATTTTCAGTTCCATCATCGTCTGGCGCGGCGTCGTCGTGGCGGCGGAACCGGCGGATGAAGATCATCCCTACGGCCATGGCAAGGCCGAACCGCTCGCGGCTGCGGTGGTTTCGGGAATCCTTCTGTTCGTCGCGGGATGGATTGTGATTGAAGCGCTGCACAATCTCGGCCATCCGCGTCCCACGCCTAAATTCTTCACGCTGCTGGTATTGTTCGGCGTGATCGTGATCAAGGAAGGGCTGTTCCGGTTTGTGGCGCGCGAGGCCGCTTCGGTGGCCAGTTCCGCCGTCCGCGCCGATGCGTGGCATCACCGCAGCGACGCCATCACGTCCGTTGCCGCGGCGATGGGCATCAGCACGGCATTGATTGGCGGGGAAAAATTTGCGTGGGCGGACGACGCGGCGGCGATGGCGGCGGCGGGCGTCATCGCCTGGAACGGCTGGCGGTTGCTGCGCTCGACCTTTGGCGACCTGATGGATACTGCGCCCGACCGCAAAATCAGAAATGAAATACAACGGCTGGCGGAAACGGTTCCCGGCGTCGCGCGCGTGGAGAAATGTTTCGTCCGCAAGATGGGCTGGCAGCTTTACGTGGATATGCACGTGGAGGTGGACCCGCAAATGACTGTGCTGCGCTCACACGAAATCGCCCACGCCGTGAAGGACAAAATCCGCGCCGCCATGCCAGCCGTCAACGACGTACTCATCCACATCGAACCGCTGGAACATCGCGGCGAAAATTGAAAAGCTGTAGGAGACGACGTGAGGAGACCCTGATTGCCAACCACGGATGGACACGGATAGACACGGATAAAAAAGCTGGGACTGGTTGCGGAAAAATCCGTGTTCATCTGTGTTCATCCGTGGTTGAATATTTTTTGTTCCCTTTTCCACTCCATCGGACATTTATTGGTGAATGCCGGAATCAGATGACATCAGGCTGTTGAAGCAATACGCCGACGAGAATTCCGAGTCTGCCTTTGCAGAACTCTTCACGCGGTATGTGAATCTCGTCTATTCCGCCGCATTGCGCAGCGTCGGCAACGCGCACGCCGCTGAGGAGATTACGCAGGTCGTCTTCATCATTCTGGCCAGGAAAGCCAATCAATTGCCCCGGGACGCCGTGCTGTCCGGCTGGCTGTATCAAACCGCGCGGCTGACGGCGGCGAATTATCTGCGGGGCGAAATCCGCCGCCAGAACCGCGAACAGGAGGCGTATATGCAATCAATCTTGAATGAACCGGAAACTGAAGCATGGCAGCAAATCTCGCCACTGCTGGAGGACGCGATGGGGCGGCTCGGCGAGAAAGACCGCAACGCTGTCGTGCTGCGTTTTTTTGAAAATAAAAGTCTGGGCGAAGTCGGGCTGGCGCTGGGCGCGAGCGAGAACGCGGCAAAAATGCGCGTGAACCGGCCGCTGGAAAAGCTGCGGAAGTTTTTCACGGAGCGCGGAGTGGCGCTTTCCGGCACGATGATTGCCGGCGCGGTTTCAGCCAATTCGATTCAGGCCGCGCCGCTGGCGCTGGCCAAGAGCATTTCCGCCGTTGCGATAACCAAAGGCGCGGCGGCGGGCGGATCAACCTTGGCTTTGGTCAAAGGAGCATTGAAAATTATGGCGTGGACAAAAATGAAAACCGCGGCGGTTGCCGTCGCTACAGTCATCTTGGCAGCCGGCACCACCACAATCGTGATCAAAACCGGCGTCTTAGGTGGACACGGAAACGCCAATCGTCTGTCGGAGACCATGGCAAAACTCAGGCAGTCCCCCAAGATTTACAGCAACGGAATCAACAATGCTCAACACGCCCCCAATACCATCTACAGTTATCCGGCCGGAGATGAAACAACGCATCGTTACCTTGAGGCTGTTTTGAAACGGTTCCGCAAAGACCTCGACCCCGCCCGAGCCATCAAAAGCGACCGCGAGCTGACCGAGCAGGACATTCAGACCCGGACGATTTTCATCTATGGATCGCCTCAAAACCACAGCCTCTTCCAGCGGGTGCGCGACCGGTTACCCATCATCTTTGAGGACGACGGCATTGTCGTGGGCAACAAGAAATGCAAGGGCAGCGATGTGGGCGCCATCTTTGTCTGTCCCAACCCACTTTATCCCAAGAATCAGCTCGTCATTTACGGAACCGTCTCGCCGGACGCGCTGATCAACATGAACGGCATCTTCCACGGTCCAACGGACTACATCGTTTTCAACAACGCAACACGCCAGTTTCGCGGGGTGAATTCTGCCGATCAATTCCTGCTGATGGGCAGCTTTGACAAGTCTGACCCAACAAACTGGCGCGTGGATGAAACACTCCAGGTCCTGCCGCCAGCGGTCTTGCAGAAGGCCACTGCCGGGATCGTGGCTGCCACCGCCGCGCAATGATTTCCTGATGCCCGTTGCCAAAACGTTGAAATAAATTGTCCGATTTTCCCCTTCGGCGGACATATTAATACGACGGCTTGGACAAATTCCAGGGTTTGGCGCGTCATTCCACCAGAAATGTGGATGGATGTGGCGTTATAATTTTTCATTTAGTTTGTAACTGTTTTAAGGGTGCGTTGTTTGTATAGTTGGGAAATCAATGAAGCCGGACGAATACGACCATTCGCGTGGCAAACCGCCTGGCGGTTCGGGAACGCGGCGGCACGGTTTTCGTATTGAATCCGTTGGCCCAATTTCCACAAAGGAAATGCAGCCGCCAATTGTCGAATGGGGTATGAAATGCCGTGCCCAGGGCTTCACGCTCCTCGAATTGCTCGTGGTCATCGCCATCATCGGCATCCTTGCGGCGCTGCTTTTGAGGGCTTTGAGCAGCGCCAAAAATTCAGCCAGCAAAGTGACGGACATCAACAACCTCCGGCAAATTGTGATTGCACTTCAGGTTTATACCTCCGACGCGCGCGACGTGCTGCCGCCGCCGAATTGGGACAATGGCGGTTTTCCCGGTGCGCAAGGCACCAACACCGGCTGGCTGTATGCCGTGGATTTGTCCGCCACCGGCACGAATAAATTCAAAGTGAACACCGGGCTGTTCTGGCCCACGCTGCAGAATCCGAAGATTTATTTTTGTCCGATGGACAACAAGCCCGGTGCGACGCAGTATTCGGCGAGCCAGGGAATGGATATGCAGCGCCAGCAGCAGATTTCCAGCTACGCGATGAACGGGGCGGCCGTCGGCTACATGTCCATGATTTATCCGCCGGTGCAATTGGACCAGATGCAACCGGATGATTGCGCCTTTTGGGAGACGGATGAGACCGACCCGTGGTATTTCAACGACGGGGCGAATTATCCCGGCGAAGGCGTCAGCCCGCGGCATCATCAGGGCGGTATCCAGGCCACGTTCGGCGGGCAGGTCGATTATGTCCGGCTGGTGGATTGGTATAACGACGTGGCGGCGACGAATAAAAACCGCCTCTGGTGTTATCCCTTGAGCGCGGACGGCGGCGACCCGGCTCGTCCGGGTCA
>Ga0302320_10002749_pt1 | contig 41132 bp, 38 predicted proteins | sample Bog_T0_3_FD_202130 | JGI IMG/M metagenome (GOLD analysis project Ga0302320, IMG submission 202130) | Peat permafrost microbial communities from Stordalen Mire near Abisko, Sweden - Bog_T0_3 | ecosystem: Environmental > Terrestrial > Soil > Wetlands > Peat | place: Sweden: Abisko, Stordalen Mire... | reverse complement strand
GATCAACACGCACGGGGGTCAACTCGGTGAGGCGTACATCCACGGCATGAACGGCATCGCCGAGGGAGTCCGGCAGTTGCGCGGGACCTCGGTGAACCCGGTGCCTGACGTCGAGCACGTACTCGTTACCGCGGGCACCGGAGTCCCGACGTCCGGCCTGATCCTCGGCTAGCTTGGTCCCTTCCCGCCGAGCGTCACGCTGGCGTGGCTATCGGCGTCGAGCGTCACGCTGGCGTGATGCTGTGGATGGCGGCCTTGCGCTGACGTGACGCTCGACGCGACTCGTGGAACGCTGCCGTCATGGCAGAGCCATTCATCGGCAGTGAGGCGGTCGCGAACGGGGACGTTGTTAAGAGTGCTCTCCGAACTCGCTATAACAAATTGTTTCGCGACGTCTATATCGATCCCGACGCTGAGTTGACTCCGCTCGTTCGTGCCCGCGCGGGATGGCTGTGGTCGCGCCGCCGCGGCATTGTCGCGGGCCTCTTAGCTTCTGCGGCGCATGGAGCCGAATGGGTAGACGCGGCCGCGCCATTAGAGATCATCCATAGCAACAGGAATCCGCTACCAGGTCTGCGAATTCACGGTGACTTCATCGACGACGATGAGATCGCTCCGATCGAGGGGATACCTGTGACAACACCGGCTCGAACGGCCCTCGACTTGGCTTGCTGGTATCCAACGGATAGAGCGGTGGCAGCAATCGACGCCCTGATGCGGGCGACCGACCTGAAACTCGCTGACATTGAAACGTTGGTGCAGCGCTATCCCGCTCGACGCGGGATCAGGCGCGCACGCAAAGCTTTGGGTCTAGCGGACGCCGGCGCTCAGTCGCCCAAGGAGACCTGGCTTCGCCTGCTGCTGGTACGGGCTGGCTTGCCTCGACCACAGACGCAGATTCCGGTACTCGACGACTTTGGTGGCGCGATCGCCTATCTCGATCTGGGCTGGGAAGACGTCAAGGTGGCTGCCGAGTACGACGGCGATCATCATCGCAGCGATCGCTTGCAATACGACTGGGACATCAAGAGGCACGAAATGCTCGAGCGACTTGGCTGGATTGTGATCCGGGTTGTGGCGGGGGATGGGCCCGCCGCGATCATTAGCCGTGTCCGCGCAGCTGTGTCGCGTCGAGCGTCACGCTAGCGTGATGATGAGTGTGGGGCGCCACGCTGGCGTGACACTCGGCGGAAAAAGGGTTACGCGGGGATGAGCTCGACACCACTGAGCACGACGGCGTTGTCGCGGGACGGCGCGACGACGCTGGCCAGGAAGCGGCCGTCTTCCTTCCACACGTTGACTCGCAACGTCTCACCGGGGAAGGCGACGCCGGCAAAACGCGCGCCGTAGGCCGCGACGGCAGTGGCGTCGCCGTCCAACGCGGCGTCGGTGATGGCTTTGCAGGTCATGCCGTAGGTGCATAGCCCATGCAGGATGGGCTGGTTAAACCCTGCGGCAGCGGCGAACTCGGGATCCGAGTGCAGCGGATTGCGATCGCCACACAGTCGGTACAGCAGCGCCTGCTGCGGCAAGATCGGCACGTCGACCTCCAGGTCCGGCGCCCGGTCCGGCGCGCCGTCTGACGATGACGGACCGCGCTCGCCGCCGAATCCGCCTTCGCCACGCGCGAAGATGGACCGCTTCTGCGTCCACAGCAGGGTGCCGTCCGGCGCGTTCACCGTCGTTTCGCTCCAGATCACCGCGGCCTTGCCCTTGTCCCAGATCTCGGTGAACCGGGTGACGGCCTTGCCGGAGCCCGACGGTGGCAGCGGCGCGGGCACCTCGATGCGCTCGCTGGCGTGTAGCACCTTGCTCAGCTCGATGTCGATGCCGGGAAACTGCACCGTCGGCGGTTTGGTGACGTGGAAGGTGGCCGCGACGTTGCCGAAGGTCGGCAGCACCTGCGGTGTGTCGTCCACCAGGTAGCGCAGCTCGCGCGCGTCCATCGGATCCGCACCGGCGCCCAGACCGAGGTGGTAGAGCTGGATATCGTTGCTGGTCCAGGAGAATTCGATGGGCTCCAGCTCGGCCGCCAGCGCGGCTTCTACGTCGATCGGCATTTTCAGGCGTCTCCTGCTTCGGATCCAGCTATGTGTAGTGCTGCCAGATACCCGAATGTCATCGCCGGGCCAATGGTGCCGCCCGGACCGGGGTAGGTGTGCCCCATCACCGGGGCACTGACATTTCCTGCGGCATAAAGGCCTTCGATGATGCTGCCGTCGTCGCGCAGTGCACGCCCGTGCACATCGGTACGGATGCCGCCCTTGGTGCCCAGATCCCCGGGCACCATCTTGGCGGCGTAATAGGGTGCATGGGTGAGTTCGCCGAGGTTGGGATTGGGCTTGTTGGTCGGGTCGCCGTAGTACCTGTCGTACGCGCTTTCACCGCGGTGAAAGTCTTCATCGACACCTGAGCGGGCAAAGCCGTTGAACCGCGCTACCGTCTTGGCGAACTCGGCTACCGGTAGTCCGGCCTTGTCGGCGAGCTCCTGGAGCGTATCGGCCTGGATGATCACACCGGACTCCAGCCACTTTCGCGGAATACGTTGGCCGGGCTGCAGTCCCGCGAAGATGTAACGGTCCCGGTACTGCTGGTCGAAAACCAGCCACGCGGGGATGTTTTCGCCCGGCCCGGGGCCCTGGCCGTACTCGCCGCCGTACATGTGGTGGCAGGCTTCGACATACGGCATCGATTCGTTCATGAAACGATTGCCGGACATGTTGACGATGATCGAGCCCGGGGAGTTGCGCTCCGACAATGCAAACCACGGAGCTCCCACCAACGGGACCGTTGGGCCCCACCAGGCGTCTTCCATCAAATCTAGCGCAGCGCCCAGTTTTTCGCCCGCAACGATGCCGTCGCCGGTGTTAGCCTTGGCTCCCACAGTCCATTCGGTGGTGATAGGCGCACGCTGGTATTTCACCCGCATCTGTTCGTTGTGCTCGAAGCCGCCGGAGGCGAGGATCACACCGAGTCGCGCCTTGATCAACTGCGGCTCAGCTGACGCTTGGTCTGATTCCGACGAACCGCTGTCTCGCACATAGACTCCGCGCACCACGCCGTCCTCGAGGTAGAGGTCGGTGAGCGCGGTGTTGAGCTTGACCGGAACGCCGGCCCGCTGCAGCCCGATCCGCAGCGGCCCGATCAGGGCTCGGCCCATGCCGACGAGGTTCTTGCCGGTCGCTTTCGCCCACATCGTGCGGGCGCCGACCTTCAGGCTGCGCACCAGGCCACGCGGGTGCCGCTTGAGCTGATTCAACCGCACATAATCCTGTTGCATCACAACCACATTGAGCGGCACCTTGCCATAAGCAGGTTCGAGCCCGACTTCATCATCACCGAGCTTTTTGGCGTCGAACGGCTTGGGCTCGATTGAACGGCCGCCCGCGCGGCCCCCCGGTGCCTCGGGGTAGTAGTCGGAGTAGCGCGGCACCCAGCACATCTTCAGTGGCGAGTTCTTCAGGACGAATGACAACATCTCGGGCCCGCGCTCGAGATAGGTGTCGATGCGCTCCGGTTCGACGACGTCCCCGATGATGCCGTGCAGGTAGCTGCGGGCCGCCTCGCGGGTGTCCTGCACGCCGTCGCGCTTGAGCACCTCGTTGTTGGGGATCCAGACGCCGCCGCCGGAGCGCGCGGTAGAGCCGCCGAAATGTGGGGCCTTCTCGATGACTACTGTCGAGAGGCCGCGGTTTGCCGCGGTGAGGGCAGCCACCATGCCGGCTCCGCCGCTGCCGACCACGACGACGTCGAACTCCTGCGCTGTCATGTAGAACACGTTATAGAATTGCCCGGGCTGGGCGCTACCGGCCCGGTCAAACGGACGAGGGGACTTCGGCAAATGCTCAGTGTTGCGATCCGCGACGAGCTGGCCGCCGACTTGGCCCAAGCCGAACGGAGCCGCAAGCCGATCGCTCCGCTGACGTCTGCCTACCCCGATATTGACGTTGTCGACGCTTACGAGATCCAGCTGATCAACATCCGTCAGCGGATCGCGGAAGGGGCGCAGGTCGTAGGGCACAAGGTCGGGCTGTCGTCGTTGGCGATGCAACAGATGATGGGGGTCGACGAGCCGGACTACGGACATCTGCTCGACGAGATGGAGGTATTCGAGGACACGCCAATCGAGGCGGGGCGATACCTCTACCCGCGGGTTGAGGTCGAAGTCGGTTTCATCCTTGCCGCCGACCTGCCGGGTGCCGGCTGCACCGAGGACGACGTGCTGGCCGCCACTGCGGCCCTGGTCCCGTCCATCGAGTTGATCGACACCAGGATCACCGACTGGAAGATCGCGCTGTGCGACACCATCGCGGACAACGCGTCGTCGGCAGGCTTTGCACTGGGCGAAGCGCGGGTGTCGCCGGCCGATATCGACGTCAAGACGATCGATGCGGTACTGACCCGCAACGGCGAGGTGATCGCGGAGGGGCGCAGCGACGCCGTGCTGGGCAACCCGGTCACCGCGGTCGCGTGGCTGGCTCGCAAGGTCGAGAGTTTCGGAGTGCGCCTGCGGGCCGGTGACGTCGTGCTTCCCGGATCGTGTACTCGAGCTATCGACGCCCGCGCTGGTGACCACTTCGTCGCCGACTTCACGGGGCTGGGTTCAGTCCGTTTGTCGTTCGAATAGGCGCGGACTACTTTTGATTCAGTCTAAATTTCGGGAGCTTTAAAAGGAGCGACATGCCGTCTAAGGCGAGTGTGGCCATTGTCGGGTCGGGAAATATCAGTACCGACCTGCTCTACAAGCTGCTGCGATCGGACTGGCTGGAACCGCGTTGGATGGTCGGGATCGACCCCGAAAGCGAAGGCCTGGCGCGGGCCCGCAAGCTGGGGTTGGAGACCACTCATGAAGGGGTTGACTGGCTGCTGGCGCAGTCGGAGAAGCCTGACCTGGTGTTCGAGGCGACCAGCGCATACGTGCATCGGGACGCGGCGCCGAAGTATGCGGCCGCGGGCATCCGGGCCATCGATCTGACGCCGGCCGCGGTTGGGCCGGCGGTAATTCCGCCGGCGAACCTGCGCGCGCATCTGGATGCGCCGAACGTCAACATGATCACCTGCGGGGGACAGGCGACGATTCCGATCGTGTATGCGGTGTCGCGGGTCGTTGAAGTTCCTTACGCCGAGATTGTGGCGTCGGTGGCGTCCGTTTCCGCGGGTCCGGGCACCCGGGCAAACATCGACGAATTCACCAAGACCACGTCGCGCGGTGTGGAAACCATCGGTGGGGCCGCGCGCGGCAAGGCGATCATCATCCTGAACCCTGCCGACCCGCCGATGATCATGCGCGACACCATCTTCTGCGCGATCCCGGAGGACGCCGATCGTGACGCGATCGCCGCCTCCATCCGCGAAGTGGTGGCCGAGGTGCAGACCTATGTGCCCGGATATCGGCTGCTCAACGACCCGCAGTTCGACGAGCCGTCGATGCACTCCGGCGGCCAGGCCGTGGTCACCACGTTCGTCGAGGTTGAGGGGGCCGGGGATTACCTGCCGCCGTATGCGGGCAACCTCGACATCATGACTGCTGCTGCCACCAAGGTCGGCGAGGAGATCGCCAAAGAGACTCTTGCAGTCACGGGAGGTAAGCGATGACCGGCGCCGACGATGCAGAGCGTAGCGATGAGGAGGAGGCGGCGTCATGAGCACCGGCGTCGACGATGCAGAGCGTAGCGATGAGGAGGAGGCGGCGTCATGAGCAGTGAGGGCATTTGGGACGTCCGGATCACGGACACCTCGCTGCGCGACGGGTCACACCACAAGCGCCACCAATTCACCAAGGAAGAGGTCAGCGCGATCGTTGCGGCGCTGGATGCCGCCGGAGTGCCGGTGATCGAGGTGACCCACGGCGACGGTTTGGGTGGTTCCTCGTTCAACTACGGCTTTTCCAAGACCCCCGAACAGGAATTGATCAAGCTAGCCGCCGAGACCGCAAAAGACGCCAAAATCGCGTTTTTGATGCTGCCCGGCGTGGGCACCAAAGAGGACATCAAAGCGGCGCAGGACAATGGCGGCTCGATCTGTCGGATCGCCACGCATTGCACCGAGGCCGACGTTTCGATCCAGCACTTCGGGCTGGCCCGCGAGCTGGGCCTGGAAACCGTCGGGTTTTTGATGATGTCGCACACCATTTCGCCGGAGAAGCTGGCCAGTCAGGCCCGGATCATGGCTGACGCCGGTTGTCAGTGTGTCTACGTCGTCGACTCCGCCGGTGCGCTGGTGCTGGACGGCGTGGCCGACCGGGTGTCTGCGCTGGTTGCCGAACTCGGCGAGGACGCCCAGGTTGGTTTTCATGGGCACGAAAACCTCGGGCTGGGGGTGGCCAACTCGGTGGAGGCGGTGCGCGCCGGGGCCAAGCAGATCGACGGCAGCGTGCGCCGGTTCGGGGCGGGCGCGGGCAACGCGCCCGTCGAGGCCTTGATCGGGGTTTTCGACAAGATCGGCGTCAAGACGGGGATCGACTTCTTCGATATCGCCGACGCCGCCGAGGACGTGGTGCGGCCGGCCATGCCCGCCGAGTGCCTGCTCGACCGAAACGCGCTGATCATGGGGTATTCCGGCGTCTACTCCAGCTTCCTCAAACACGCCGTTCGCCAGGCCGAGCGTTATGGCGTGCCCGCCCACCAGCTGCTGCACCGGGCCGGTCAGCGCAAGCTCATCGGCGGCCAGGAAGACCAACTCATCGACATCGCGCTGGAAATCCAACGTGAGCAGGAAAATGGCGCTGCGGCATCGCGTTAATAGCCACCGGTTGACGGCCTTGTGACGGATGTGCGCGGTGTTCTCGGTGCTTGGCCTGAGTTCGCGGAAAAGCAAGAATCTCCGTCGGGATTGGCATACCGTTCCAGTTGTCCTCGGCTCACAGTTTGAGGAGAATAGACTCGTCTTCAGTCGCCGACGGAAGTTAGGAGGGGCCCGATGAGTTTCTTCGCGTTGCCGCCGGAAATCAATTCGCTGCTGATGTACTCGGGCGCTGGTTCCGCTCCGATGCTGGAAGCCGCGGCGGCTTGGAACGGGTTGGCCTCGGAGTTGGGGACTGCGGCCGAGTCGTTTGCGTCGGTGACTTCTGGGTTGGCGGGTCAGGCGTGGCAGGGCGCTGCCTCGAAGGCGATGACGCAGGCAGCTGCTCCCTATGCGGGCTGGTTGCATGCGGCGGCGAGTCAGGCATCCGGGGCGGCGTCCCAAGCCCAGGCGGTGGCCAGTGCGTTTGAGTCCGCTCTGACGGCGACGGTGCATCCGCTGCAGGTGCAGGCAAACCGCAATACATTCGTGCAGTTGATTCGGTCGAATTTCTTTGGATTCAACGCGCCGGCGATCATGGCAACCGAGGCCTACTACGAGGAGATGTGGGCCCAGGATGTGTCCGCGATGGTGGGCTACCACGGTGGGGCGGCGGCGGCGGCGGGACAATTGATGTCAGGTCTGCCCAGCCTGTCGGGCATGCCCAGCTTGGGTGGTGGAGCCATGAGCGGCCTCGCCGGCCTCGCCGGTGCCGGTGGCAGCGGCGCCGGAAGCACCGGCGGCGCCAGCCAAGGCGGGGGCACTCAAGCCAACCCAAACGCGGGAGCCGACCCAAACGCGGGAGCCAACCCCAACTCGGGCGCCGGCAACGTCGTCGGCGGGGGCGCGGGAGCCTCCAGCGGCGGCAGTGCAAACGCCAATCTCGGCTTCCCGACCAGCAGCGGATACATTGACGGCGGAAGTCTGAGCGGCAGCAACGTCGCTGGTGGTATCGCCGGCGGTGATCCCAGCGCCGGCCTGACGACTGCCGGCGGCAGTGACTTGGGGAACGCAAACCTTGGTGGCGCCAGTATGGCGGGCGGAACTGCGGGCCTCGGCAGTGTCGGTATGTCCGCGGCAATGATCGCTTCGGCAACAATGGGAGCCTCAGCATCGGGATCGTCGGGCACACCAACTCCGACGGAAGCGCCGGCGCCGGCCGCGCCGGCAACGCCAGCTGTCCCAGAAGCCGTGGAAACGACGGAAGACGTCGCGGAAACACGGCCGACAGGGGCAACCCCGCTAATTTCGACACAGGCCGCGGCAGGACCGGCGGCAACAATTACCGCACCGGAGCCCGCGAAGGCTCCGGCGCAGGAGGCCGACGAGGAAGAGCATCGGGTTCGCCAACGCGCGTAGCAACGGTAATCTCGAAAACATGACCGCGAAGACCGCCAGCCCGCGTCACCGCGGGCTTTACAGCCTGCTCGCCGCCGGTCTACTGACTGCCGCCGCGTCCGTGGTGATCGCGGCGCCGGCGGCAATGGCGGAACCGTGCAATAAGACTTTCGGTGAATCCGCCTCTCAAACCGTCCAGTCGTACCTGGACCGGCATCCAGATGTTAAGGCTCAGCTAACGTCCAAGTCCCAGGCGGAGGGGGGCGACGGATCGGTGATCGATTATCTCAACCGGCACCCGGATGTCCGGCAGGCATTGATCACTCTGGCCAACGAGTGCACATCCTAAGCTAGTGGGCTTCGTATCAAGGCGGCGCTCAAACGCGCTCGACGACACGCCGGAATGTTCGCCATTGACGAAAAAGTAGAACACGTTCTAGCGTCTAGGCGTGCTCACTCATTCCTTCTCTGGTCCCCTCACCGACTCGATCGCCGAAGCCGAAAAGCTCGTCGCGGCCGCGCCACACATCGAGACCGAAGCCGATCTGCTCGAAGGACTGCAATATCTTGCCGGGGGCATCTCGGCATGCATCCATCTGGCCTTCGACTACGACCGCGACCACCCCTTTCTGCAGTCGGGCACGGGGCCGTTCACCAAGATGGGCCTCGACAACCCCGACACGCTGTACTTCGGCACCCGGCTACACGCCGACCGCGATTACGTGGTGACCGGCGTGCGGGGCACCACGACCGACCTGAGTTTCCAGCTGCTGGGCGGCGAGTACACCGACGACAACGTGCCCGCCAGCCAGGCCGCCTTTGACGACCGTGAACTTGAGATCGCCGCCGACGGCACCTTCGAATGGCGGGTGCGTCCGACAAGCCCCGGTCAGCTGGTGATGCGCGAGGTGTACGGCGACTGGTCGGCACAGCGCGGCACGCTGGCGATCGCCCGGCTGGACACCGCGGGCACCGCGCCGCCGGCGCTGACCCGTCAGTTGATCGACAAGCGTTATGCGACGGCGGGAAGGCAGCTGGTGCAGCGCGTGAAGACCTGGCTGCAGTTCCCGCAGTGGTTCTACCTCAACCTCCCGGTCAACACTATGGTGGCGCCGCGGCTGACCCCGGGCGGCCTCGCGACCCAGTATTCGTCGGTCGGGCATTACGACCTTCGACCCGATCAGGCGCTGGTGATCACCATTCCGGTCACCGATGCGCCTTACCTCGGCTTCCAGCTCGGCAGCCTCTGGTATATCTCGCTGGATTACATCAATCACCAAACATCGCTGAACAACACCCAGGCTCAACCGGATCCGGACGGGAAGGTCCGCATCGTCGTCTCGGACCAGAACCCGGGTGTCACCAACTGGGTCGAGACCCTGGGCCACCGGCGCGGCTATCTGCAGTTCCGCTGGCAACGGGTGTCCCGTCAGCTCACCGAGGCCGACGGGCCCACCGTTGAACTGGTCGACATCGACGCGGCGCCGAGCGCACTGCCTCATTTTGAACACAACAAGATTTCCGAGGAAGATTGGCGCGGGCGAATTGCGCTGCGACAACAACAGATTCAGGCGAGGATGCTGGGATGACGAAGTTGCTCGACGGCAAGGTTGTGGTGATCAGTGGTGTCGGACCGGGACTCGGAACTACGCTGGCGCACCGATGCGGGCGAGAGGGCGCCGACCTGGTGCTGGCGGCACGCACCGTGGAACGGCTCGACGAGCTGGCGAAACAGCTCAACGACGCCGGACATAAGGCGGTGGCGGTGCGCACCGACATTACCGACGACGAAGAGGTAAGTTACCTCGTAGAGTCCACTGTGGCGGCCTACGGCAAGGTCGACGTGCTGGTCAATAATGCGTTCCGGGTGCCGTCGATGAAACCATTGGCCGCCACCTCATTTCAGCACATCCGGGACGCGATCGAGCTCAGCGCGCTCGGGGCGTTGCGACTCATTCAGGCTTTCACGCCGGCCTTGGAGCAGGCTGCCGGGTCGATCGTCAACGTCAACTCCATGGTGCTACGCCACTCACAGGCCAAATACGGCGCCTACAAGATGGCCAAGTCGGCGCTGCTGTCCATGTCGCAGTCGCTGGCGACTGAACTCGGCGAGAAGGGCATTCGCGTCAATTCCGTGGCACCCGGTTACATCTGGGGTGAGACATTGCAGGGTTACTTCGAACATCAGGCCGGCAAGTACGGCACCACGGCGGATCAGATCTACCAGTCGACCGCGGCGAACTCCGACCTCAAGCGGCTGCCCACCGAGGACGAGGTGGCCTCGGCGATCTTGTTCATGGCCAGTGACCTGTCCAGCGGCATCACCGGTCAGACCTTGGACGTCAACTGCGGGGAATACCACAACTGATGGAGATCTGATGGAGACACGGACCGATGTCGGTACCGTCGATGAACTTCATGCCTCGGCCGCCAAGCTGGTCGGGCTCGACGATTTCGGCACCGACGACGACAACTACCGCGAGGCACTTGAGGTGCTGCTGGACTCGTACCGGCGCGACGCGGGCCTTACGGTATTGGGCAGCAAGATGAATCGGTTCTTCCTGCGCGGCGCGCTGGTGGCCCGATTGCTCTCCGAATCCGCGTGGAAGCAATACCCGCAGCATGCCGACGTCACTATCGAACGGCCGATCTTCGTCACCGGGTTGGTGCGTACCGGCACCACGGCGCTGCACCGGCTACTGGGTGCCGACCCGGCGCATCAGGGCCTGCATCTGTGGCTGGCCGAGTTCCCGCAACCGCGGCCGCCCCGCGACACCTGGGAGTCAAACCCGCTGTATCGCCAACTCGACGCACAATTCACCCAGCATCACCAAGACAATCCCGACTACACCGGTCTGCATTTCATGGCCGCGTACGAGTTGGAGGAGTGCTGGCAGCTGCTGCGCCAGTCGCTGCATTCGGTCTCCTACGAGACCCTGTCGCACCTGCCCAGCTACGCGCAATGGCTGTCGCAGCAAGACTGGACGCCGTCATATCAGCGGCACCGCAGGAACCTTCAGCTGATCGGGCTGAACGACGTCGGCAAGCGGTGGGTGCTGAAGAACCCCAGCCATCTTTTCGCGTTGGACGCTTTGATGGCAACCTATCCCGACGCGCTGGTGATCCAGACCCATCGGCCGGTCGAGACGATCATGGCCTCGATGTGCTCATTGGCGCAGCAAACCGCCGACGGGTGGTCGACGACGTTCTTCGGCGCCCAGATCGGTGCTGACGCGATGGAGACCTGGTCACGCGGTCTGGAGCGGTTCGATACCGCACGGGCCAAATATGATTCGGCTCAATTCTGCGACGTGGACTACCACGATCTGATCGCCGATCCGATGGCCACAGTTGCCGAGGTCTACCGGCACTTCGGACTGACGCTGACCGACGAAGCTCGGCAGGCGATGGCGGACATCCACGCCGAGAGCCAGACGGGGGCACGGGCGCCGAAGCACACGTACTCGCTGGCCGACTACGGCCTTACCGTCGAGTCGGTCAAGGAGCGGTTCGCCGGGCTGTAGCGGGGGGCGTCAGGCGTCCGGCAGGTCTTGCAGGTACCCCTCGGCGACGGCATGCTCGATACTGTCACCCAGGCGCGGGCATGACTTGGTGCGCGCGGTGTCTCCACCGGACGCCCGCACTTCGGCGAAGTGCGCACAGCGTTGCGTGGCCTGGCCATTCCATTGCACCGCAGTGTGTCCCGGCCCCATCCGCTTGACGCTGACCGTTACGTGGCAGAACCGGCAATCCACCGCTCGCAGGCCCGACGTGAGGTAACGCTCGCGGTCGGCACGGGAGGCTTCGGCAACCGCGGCGGCACGCTGTGGATCGTTAGCGAAATCCCTTGACTTCGACCAGGATTCAGATCCACCGTTTCCGTTGGACCCGTTGCGCTCCTCATCGTCGTGATGATCGCCGTGCAACAACAACATCGACCGGGCCAGCCGGTCTACGTCGGGAAGCGCCGGCTGGTCTTCTTGCGAGGTCATGCCAATCAGTGCTGTTCAGCGGGCACGTCGTCGGAAACTTCCCGTGCTTTCAGGTTCTCTTCGACCTCGACGTTCCAGTATTCGTTGGCGCGGGTCGTGTCCACTTCGATCTCGAAGCGCTCCACCATTTCGGGGGCGACGTCGGCTGCATCCACATAGAATTGCTGATACCAGCGGCGCAGCTGATACACGGCGCCGTCCTCCTCGACCAGCAAGGGGTTGTCGATCCTGGTTTTGTGCTTCCAGATTTCGACGTCCTGCAGGAATCCCTTGCTGACCCCTTCGGTGAACACCCGGGACAGCTTGTCGGTCATTTCTTCGTCCATGCCCTTGGGCTTTTCGACGACGACGCCCCATTGCAGTACGAACGAGTTCTGCGTCACCGGGTAGTGGCAGTTGATCAGAATCGACTCGGCCTTGTAGCCACCGTAGCTGTTGTGCAGCCAGTTGATCATGAACGACGGACCGAAGTAGGACGCCTCCGAATCCAGCTGTGCCTCACCGTAAGACGTCCCCAGGTCATCCACATCGGGCCGGCCTAGGTTGTGCAGGTACTGCGAGGCGATGTGGCCCTCGAAGACGTTCTTGAAGTGCGTCGGCAGACCGAAATGGATGTAGAAGAAGTGCGCCATGTCGGTGACGTTGTCGATGATGTCGCGGCAGTTGGATCCCTCGATGAGGATGCTGTTCCAGCGCCAGTTGGTCCATTCGTCGCTGGCGGCTTCGGGAATCTCGGGGATCCTGACCGCGGGGTCCGGCGGATTGCCCTCGTGGTCGTGCCACACGAACAGCAGGCCGCCGCGGACGTCGGTCGTCCACGACCGAGTCCGCGCGGTTTTTGGCGTGCGCTTGGCATACGGCACCAGCTTGCACCGGCCATCGCCACCCCAGCGCCAGTCGTGGAACGGGCATGCGACCTCGTCGCCCTTGATGGTGCCCTCGGACAGGTCGCCGCCCATGTGCCGGCAGTAGCCGTCAAGGACCTTCACGTCGCCTTGCGAGTCGGCGAAAACCACCAGCTTGGTACCAAACGCCTGGATCGCGTGTGGCTTGCCATCCTGGAAGTCCTTTGCGACGCCCAGGCAGTGCCAGCCCCGGGCGTACCTGGTCGGCAAGGCGCCGGGGTCGATTTCCCGGATGCCGACCGTATTGGTGTCGGTAGTCACCTGATCACCTCCAACTCACTAGCCTCTAACTAGAACACGTTACAGTTTTTGGGCTGGCATGTACACCGATGACGCCTCTGACTTGGCTTTCGCGAGGCGGTTCACGCCTGCGGGTACATCTAGAGGATTCCGGCCGGGGTGTTGGCAGTCGGAGCGCCCGCCCAGGTGAAGGGGCCGATAGCGGGCACCGGCGCGGAACTATGGCTCAACGTCAATCCGCAGGTCTATCGCGACTTGGCGCAGCGGCATCTGGCGTGACTGCAGCTCATCTAGAACCGTCGGTCGGCGAGCCGGTCAGCCGATCTTCTTGGCGCTGCCCGCGGCTTGGTCGATCTCCCAATACGCGCGCAACGCGGCCATCCGCCCGTCCGCAGTTGCCTTGTAGGTGAACACGCCCTCAGCGGTGACCTGGTAGTCGCCCGTGGTGATCAGGATGTGCCCGACGTTGGCCTCTTCGTTGCCGCACTGGTAGGTGTCGCGGAAGACGAACTCGATCTTGTCGGTCGGGGCGATGGCTTTGTCCCAGAACGCCGATATCGCAGCGCGGCCGCGGTGTCCGTTGCCTTCCGGGTCGAAGGGGGACGGCCCAATGGGATCTTCGACGATGCCGTCGTCGTCGAATACCGCCAGCCAGGCTTCTTTGTCCCTGGCTATGACCGCCTCCCGGGATCGCCGGCCGGCCTCGTGCGCGGGATGCTCATCGCTCATGCGTTTGTCTTCTCGGGCTTGTCGGCGCTGACCACCCACATGGAGAAATACTGCGCGCCGCCGCCGTAGGCATGTCCCAATGCTTTTCGCGCACCCGGAACCTGATGGTCTCCACCCTTGCCCATCACCTGGATCGCCGACTCGGCAAAACGGATCAGGCCCGAGGCGCCGATCGGGTTCGACGACAACACTCCGCCGGAGGGATTCACCGGGAGCCGCCCGCCGATCGCGGTCTCGCCGGCCTCGGTGAGCTTCCAGCCTTCGCCCTCGGGCGCAAACCCCAAGCTCTCCAACCACATCGGCTCGAACCAGGAGAACGGCACGTAGATCTCCGCGACGTCGATCTCGTCGATGGGGCTGGTGATGCCGGCGCCCTTCCACAGCGCGGCGGCCGCGTCGCGGCTGGCCTGCGGGTTGACCTGGTCGCGCCCGGAGAACTGTAGCGGCTCGGTGCGCAGCGCGGTCGCGTGAATCCAGGCCACCGGATGTCCTTGCGCCAGGTGGGCTTCGGCAATTTCCTCGTCGCCGATCACCACAGCGCAGGCGCCGTCCGACGAGGGGCAGGTCTCGTCGTAACGGATCGGATCCCACAGCATTGGGGATTCCATCACCTTCTCGACGGTGATGTCGGGCTGCTGCAGGTGCGCCAACGGGTTGCGGCTGCCGTTCAGCCGGTCTTTGGTCGCGACGATGGCGCCGATGTTCAGCGGTGCACCGGAACGGCGGATGTAGGACCGAACGTGCGGGGCGAAATACCCGCCCGCGCCCGCGCCCACCGGCTTGATGAACGGGATCGGAATCGACAACGCCCACATGGCATTCGACTCCGACTGCTTCTCCCAGGCCATCGCCAGCACGCGGCGGTACTTGCCCGACTGCACCAGGCTGGCCGCGACCACCGCGGTGGACCCGCCGACCGAACCCGCGGTGTGCACCCGGATCAGCGGCTTGCCGGTGGCGCCCATAGCGTCGGACATGAATAGCTCCGGCATCATGACGCCCTCGAAGAAGTCGGGCGCCTTGCCGACCACGACCGCGTCGATGTCGTCGAAGGTGGACCCGGAATCTTCCAGCGCGCGGTCGATGGCCTCGCGCACCAGGCCGTTCATTGAAACATCTTTGCGCTTGGCCACATATTTCGTCTGCCCGGTTCCGAGCACCGCGGCGAGGTTTGCCCCTGCACCGGCCATCAGTTGTTTCCTTCCATGACCGCGACCAGATTCTGTTGCAGTGCCGGCCCGCTGGTGGCGTGTGCCAGCACCCGCCCCGCCGATCCGTTCCAGATATGTTGGGCCGCAAAGCCGATGCGCTCGAGCCCGGCAACGAACATCGGGTTGGCCGACAGCGCGCCGCCCGACGGGTTGACTTTGGTCTTCTCCGGTATCCCGATGGCTTCGGCCAGGATCAGGTGCTGGTGGGAGAAGGGCGCATGAATCTCGGCGACATCGAGTGAGCCGGTGTTGCCTCCGGCGGCCGCCTTGGCCGCCGCTTGGGTCGACGGCGACTCGGTGAGGTTGCGTGCACCGAGTACGGGGGTTTCGATGCGGTGCTCGATTCCGGCGATCCAGGCCGGGTTCTCCCGCAACCCACGGGCGCGGTCGCCGGCCGCCAGCACGATCGCTGCCGCGCCATCGGTGATGGGTGCGATGTCGTGGCGGTGCAGCGGGTCGTTGAAGAACGGCCGGGCCAGCAGCTCGTCGATGCTCTTTGCCGGCTTCTCGGAGTCGTTGCGCTCGGACTGTGCGAACGAGTCGAGGGCGACCTGGGCCATGTGCTCGTGAGTCCACTTGCCGGAGTCCAGCCCGATGCGGGCCTGCAGCCCTGCCAATGACACCGAGTCCGGCCACAGCGGCGCCACGGTGTAGGGGTCGGTCTGTCGGGACAGGATCTGACGCAGGATTCCGGCCGAGGACTTCCCGAAGCCGTACACCAGTGCGGTGTCGACCTCGCCGGTGAGGATCTTGATGTAGGCCTCGTAAAGGGCCCAGGCGGCGTCCATTTCGACGTGCGACTCGTTGATCGGCGGAATGGCGCCGATCGAGTCGATCGCCGAGATGAATGAGAATGCCCGTCCGGCAAGGTAATCCGAGGATCCGGAGCACCAGAAGCCAATGTCGGTCTGCTTGATGCCCAGCTCTTCGTAGAGCTGGGCGAAGCACGGAATCAGCATCTCGACGCCGTTGGTGGTGCCGTCAGTGCGGCGGACATGCGGGGCGTGGGCAAAGCCGACCACCGCAACGTTGCGATCACTCATGTGTGGGTAGGCCCTTTACAGGTGGTGCTTGTAGGTGTCGTATTCGGCGTCCGGCTCGCCGGTAGGCCGGAAATACTCAATGTTGTCGATGCCGAAGCCCCACTCCTCGCGAGGCCTCCACACCGCCTCGACCCGCATGCCCATCCGCACCTCGTGCGCATCGATGTCGGCGACCAGGTGCAGGAACGCGATGTCGGCCCCGTCGAGCAGCACATAGGCGGCCACGTACGGAGGCTTGATGCGCTGGCCCTGGAACGGGATGTTGATGATCGCGAACGTCGTCACCGTGCCCTTGTCCGGCAGCTCGACGAAGTCGGTCGTCGGCTGGCCGGTGGCCGGGTCCGCACCGTGCGGCGGGAAGTAGACCTTGCCGTTTTCACCCGTCTTGGCGCCGAGCAGCCTGCCTTCCGCGATGGCGCGCAGGTAGGCGCTCTCCTCATGGGAGGCGGTGTGCTGAATTGTCAGCGACACCGGCGTGACGATCATGGTGACCGGGTCTTTTTCGTCGCCGCTCGGTTCGGGAACGGATTCGGCTTCGTCACCGAGCGCGAAGTAGGCGATGTCGGTGATAGCGCCCACCGGTTCGTCGGCCCAGTGCACATGCACCCTGGTGCCGGTGCGTATCTTGCCCGGCTCGCCGGCGTCCACCGCGTGTATCAGCGGGGTGTCGGCGCCGTCGAGTTTGATCAGCGCCCAGGCGAACGGACGGTCCAGCGGTTGGCCATCCAGCGGCTCGGGCTGCCAGGTCCAAGACACCACGGTGCCGACACTGGATACCGGTACCATCTCGCCCAGCGGTTCGTAGGTAACCGGGTCGTATTCTGCCGGCGGCACATGCACCCGACCATCCGACCCGCGGACCCCCAACACACGCCGCTCGCGCAGTGCGGTGAAGAACTTGCCGAGGGTGGCGCCGACTGAACGGGTGTAGTCAAACGACAACGTTAGGGGCGCGGAGAGTGGTGGCTCAGGGTGATCGATCAGGATCGGGCTGCTTGAACTGGCTGTCACGCCATCGAGTAGAACAGGTTCTAAGAATGGTTTCAAGGAGGCAGGGATGAAGCTCGGACTGCAGCTCGGGTATTGGGGCGCCCAACCGCCAGAGAACCACGGGGAACTCGTGGCCGCCGCCGAAGCCGCCGGCTTCGATGCCGTGTTCACCGCGGAGGCGTGGGGATCCGACGCCTACACCCCGTTGGCCTGGTGGGGCTCGTCGACGCAGCGGATCCGGCTTGGCACCTCAGTGATCCAGCTTTCCGCCCGGACGCCGACCGCATGCGCGATGGCTGCGCTGACGCTGGACCACCTCAGCGGTGGCCGGCACATGCTCGGGCTTGGGGTGTCCGGACCGCAGGTGGTGGAGGGCTGGTACGGCCAGTCGTTCCCGAAGCCGCTGGCCCGCACCCGCGAATACATCGACATCATCCGGCAGGTGTGGGCCCGGCAGGGGCCGGTGACCAGCGACGGCCCCCACTACCCGCTGCCATTGAAGGAGGGAGGCGGGCGACCGGCGACTGGCCTCGGCAAGCCGCTCAAGTCGATCACCCACCCGCTGCGCGCCGACATCCCGATCCTGCTGGGCGCCGAAGGACCGAAGAACGTTGCGCTGGCGGGCGAGATCTGCGACGGCTGGCTGCCGATCTTCTACACCCCGCGCATGGCCGACACCTACAACGAATGGCTCGACGAGGGGTTCGCCCGCCCCGGCGCGCGTCGTAGCCGTGAGGATTTCGAGATCTGCGCGACCGCCAACATTGTCATCACCGACGACCGCGCCGCCGCGTTCGCGGCCATGAAGCCCTACTTGGCCCTGTACATGGGCGGCATGGGCGCCGAAGACACCAACTTCCACGCCGACGTGTACCGCCGGATGGGCTACGGAGAGGTGGTCGACGACGTGACCAAGCTTTTCCGCAGCAATCAGAAGGACAAGGCCGCGGAAGTCATTCCTGACGAGGTCGTCGACGACGCCGCGATCGTGGGCGACTTGGACTACGTGCGTAAGCAGATCAAGGCCTGGGAAGCCGCCGGCGTCACGATGATGGTCGTCAGCGGCCGTAATACCGCGCAGATCAACGAACTCGCCGGGCTAGTGTGAGCCGACCTTGCCAGGGGTTTAGAACACGTTCTAGATTGGCCCGATGACTACCTCGCAGCACACCATCGCGGGCACGGTAATCACGATGCCGGTGCAGATCCGCAAGGCGACTCAGCACATGGCGATGTTCTCCGTTGACGCCGACGCCGCGCAGCGGCTGATCGACTACAGCGGACTGCAGGTCTGCCGTTACCTGCCAGGGCGTGCGATCGTGGTCCTGATGTTGATGCACTACATCGATGGCGACCTCGGCCAGTACCATGAATTCGGCACGAGCGTGATGGTCAACCCTCCGGGCTCGAATGCAAGCGGACCGCGGGCCCTCGGGGCGGCCGGCGCCTTCATCCACCACCTGCCCGTCGACCAGGCGTTCACGTTGGAAGCGGGAACCACGATCTGGGGCTACCCGAAAGTCATGGCGGACTTCACTATTCGGGAAGGCCGGCAGTTCGGTTTCGACGTCAGCATCGATGGGCAACTGGTGGTCGCCATGGAATTTCGCCGCGGCCTGCCGATTCGACTCACCCCACGCCAGCAAGCGCAGCGCAGCTACTCACACCGCGACGGGGTAACCCGCGAAACCTCCTTCGAACACACGCTGGACGGTGTGCGCACTCGATTTGGTGGGGTGCGCGTCACGCTGGGCGATCACCCGTACTCGAAAGAGCTGGCGTCGCTGGGCTTTCCGAAGCGGGCGATGCTTTCCAGCTCTGTTGACCACGTACAAATGACATTCGGCGACGCTCAGGAGATCTCATGACCGCGAACACATTGGGGACAAGACCAGATGTCGATCTGACCGACGGCACCTTTTACGCGGGTGACTCCCGGGCCGTGTACCGCTGGATGCGGGAAAACGAGCCGGTCTTTCGGGATAGCAAGGGACTGGCCGCCGCGGCGACGTACCAGGCAGTCATCGACGCGGAGCGCAACCCCGAGTTGTTCTCGAACGCCGGCGGCATCCGACCCGACCAGCCGGGTGTCGAGATGATGATCGAGATGGACGATCCGCAACATCTGTTGCGCCGCAAGCTCGTCAACTACGGGTTCACCCGCAAGCGGGTGAAGAATCTAGAAGCCTCGATCACCTCGCTGTGCGACACGCTAATCGACGCCGTGTGCGAACGTGGCGAGTGCGACTTCGTCTGGGACCTCGCCGCGCCACTCCCGATGGCCGTCATCGGCGACATGCTCGGCGTGCGCCCCGAAGAACGCGAGATGTTCCTCAAGTGGTCCGACGATCTGGTCAGCTCGTTGAGCAGCACTGCGGCCGAGGCGGACATCCAGGTCACCATGGAGGCCTTTGCCGCCTACAGCGGATACATGATGGGGATGATCGAGGCCCGCAAGGCGGAACCGACCGACGATCTGGTCAGCGTCCTGGTGAACGCGGAGGTCGAAGGATCGCGCCTAGAGGACCACCAGATCGTCACCGAGGTGCTGTTGCTGCTGATCGGCGGCGACGAGACCACCCGGCACACGCTGTCCGGCGGAACGCGGCAGCTGCTCCGCCACCCCGATCAGCACCGCCGGCTGGCCAACGACCTGGGATTGCTGCCCAACGCGATCGAGGAGATGCTGCGCTGGACGGCGCCGGTGAAGAACATGGCGCGCACGATCACCGCCGACACCGAATTCCACGGTACCCAACTGCACAAGGACGAGAAGATCATTCTGCTGTTCGAGTCGGCCAACTTCGACGAGAAGGTGTTCGACGACCCCGACACCTTCAACATCGAGCGCTACCCGAACAACCACCTTGCTTTCGGCTTCGGCACGCACTTCTGCCTAGGGAATCAGCTCGCCCGGCTGGAGCTGTCGATCATGCAGACGCGCCTGCTGCAGCGCCTTCCGGATATGCGACTCGCGTCGGACGCCGCGCTGCCCCTGAGGCCGGCGAACTTTGTGTCCGGCCTGGAGAAAATGCCGGTGACGTTCACCCCAACCGCTCCGCTCTGACCCTTTCGCCGCTCGGCCAGCCACCCGCGAGCAGACGCAAACTCGCACGAATCTGCGCGGGAAAGTGCGATTCTGTGTCTGCTCGCGCGAGCGGCGGCTAGCGGTTCTGGAAGTTGGGCTTGCGCTTCTCGGCGAACGCCCGCGGGCCTTCTTTGGCATCCTCGGACAGGAACACCTTGATGCCGATCTGGGTGTCGATCTTGAACGCGTCGTTCTCGTTCATGCCTTCGGTCTCTCGGATCGCCCGCAGGATCGCCTGCACGGCCAGCGGCCCGTTGTTCTCGATGAGCTGTGCGATCTCGAGCGCCTTGGTCAGCGCTTGACCGTCGGGCACCAGGTACCCGATCAACCCGATGTCCTTGGCCTCGGCCGCGGTGATGTGCCGTCCGGTCAACAGCAAGTCGCACGCCACCGTGTAGGGGATCTGGCGCACCAGGCGCACGGCCGAACCGCCCATTGGGTACAGGCTCCACTTGGCCTCGGAGATGCCGAACTTGGCGCTCTCGCCGGCGATCCGGATGTCGGTGCCCTGCAGGATCTCGGTGCCTCCGGCGATCGCGGGGCCTTCGACGGCCGCGATCAGCGGTTTGGTCAGCCGGCGCCCTTTCAACAGGGCGTCGATGCGCGACGGGTCGTAGCTGCCGTCTTTGAATGAGTCGCCCGGCGGCTTCTTGGTTGCTGCCTTGAGGTCCATGCCTGCACAGAAGTAGCCGCCGGCACCGGTCAGGATGCAGCACCTGATGTCGTCGTCGTTGTCGACGCGGTCCCACGCCTGGACCATGATCTCCATCATTTCGGTGCTCAGCGCGTTGCGGGCGTGTGGTCGGTTGAGCGTGACGATGAGCGTGTGACCGCGCTTTTCGACCAGCGCGTCTGCTTCACTGGGTCCCGGATCCACGTTTGCTGGAGCTCCTTGGCTATTGGGAGCCACGGCCACCGCCTCTCGCTCGACATTGGGCATTCGCTTGTCAAGAAATGTAACACGTTCTAGTTTGGTGGCCGTGGCCCTGAATATCGCCGACCTTGCCGAGCACGCTATTGACGCTGTGCCCGACCGTGTAGCCCTCATCTGCGGCGACGAGCAGCTGACCTACGCCCAACTAGAAGAGAAAGCCAACCGGCTTGCGCACTACCTGATCGATCAGGGCGTGCAGAAGGACGACAAGGTCGGTCTGTACTGCCGCAACCGGATCGAGATCGTCATCGCGATGCTGGGCATCGTCAAGGCCGGCGCCATCCTGGTAAACGTCAACTACCGCTACGTCGAGGGCGAACTCCGCTACCTCTTCGAAAACTCCGATATGGTCGCGCTGGTCCACGAGCGCCAGTACGCCGATCGCGTCGCCAACGTGCTACCCGATACCCCCAACGTCAAGACGATCCTCGTCGTCGAGGACGGTAGCGACACCGATTATCGGCGCTACGGCGGCGTCGAGTTCTACGCCGCGATCGCGACGGGTTCACCCGAACGCGACTTCGGTCCGCGCAGCGCTGACGACATCTATCTGCTTTACACGGGCGGTACCACTGGCTTCCCGAAGGGCGTGATGTGGCGCCACGAGGACATCTACCGCGTGCTGTTCGGCGGAACCGACTTCGCGACGGGCGAATTCATCAAGGACGAGCACGACCTGGCCAAGGCCGCCGCCGCGAGTCCGCCGATGATCCGTCACCCGATTCCGCCGATGATCCACGGCGCCACCCAGTCGGCCACCTGGATGTCGATCTTTTCGGGCCAAACCACCGTTCTCGCACCGGAATTCAACGCCGACGAAGTCTGGCGCACCATTCACACGCACAAGGTCAACCTACTGTTCTTCACCGGCGACGCGATGGCGCGACCGTTGCTCGATGCGTTACTGGCGCACCAGGAGAAAGGGAACGAGTACGACCTGTCGTCGCTGTTCCTGCTCGCCTCCACCGCGGCGCTGTTCTCGCCGAGTATCAAGGAGAAGTTCCTTGAGCTGCTACCGAACCGAGTCATCACCGACTCCATCGGTTCGTCCGAGACCGGCTTCGGCGGCACCAGCATCGTCGCCAAGGACACGCCACACAGCGGTGGGCCGCGCGTGAGTATCGACCACAAGACCGTCGTCCTCGACGACGACGGTAACGAGGTCAAGCCGGGTTCGGGGGTGCGCGGCTTTATCGCCAAAAAGGGCAACATTCCGGTCGGCTACTACAAAGACGAGAAGAAGACCGCCGAGACGTTCCAGACCATCAACGGCGTCCGCTACGCCATCCCCGGGGACTGGGCGTTGGTCGAGGAAGACGGCACGGTGACCATGCTGGGCCGCGGTTCGGTGTCGATCAACAGTGGCGGCGAGAAGATTTACCCCGAAGAGGTCGAGGCCGCTTTGAAGGGCCATCCCGACGTCTTCGACGCATTGGTGGTCGGTGTGCCAGATCCCCGCTTTGGGCAACACGTGGCCGCCGTGGTGCAGGCCCGGCCAGGGTCCCGGCCGTCGCTGTCGGCGCTCGACACCTTTGTGCGCTCCGAGATCGCGGGATACAAAGTGCCGCGCAGCCTCTGGCTGGTTGACGAGGTGAAGCGTTCGCCTGCCGGCAAACCCGACTACCGGTGGGCCAAGGAGCAGACCGAGGCGCGGCCGGCCGACGATGTGCATGCCGCCCATGCCACTGCCTAATTGACCGATTTCGTCAAGCAGAACCCCGGCGCGCCGCCCGGCTACTTCGCTTGGGAGGCCGCGGGGCTGCGCTGGCTATCCAGCGTCGACGGCGGCGTGCCCTGCGCGCAGGTGGTTTCCGTTGACGCGACGAGCCTGACCCTGCGGCGGCTTGACTCGGTGACCCCGAGTCCCGATGCGGCGCGCGAATTCGGGCGCCGCCTGGCGGTCACCCACGACGCGGGTGCCGCGGCGTTCGGGGCTGGGCCCGATGGATGGGAGCAGCCCGGTTTCTTCGGGCCGCTGTCGCAGCTGTTGCCGATGTCGCTGCGCGGGCACTCACGTTGGGGCGAGTTCTACGCCGAGGAGCGGCTGGTTCCGATGGCCGAGCTCGCGGCGTCGCGTCTCGACGCTTCGACTCGTGCCACGATTGATTCCGTTGTGACGCGTTGCCGAGCAGGTGACTTCGACGACGACGACCCGCCGGCCCGGCTGCACGGCGATTTGTGGGGCGGCAACGTGGTGTGGACGCCCGGCGGGGTGGCGTTGATCGACCCAGCCGCACACGCCGGTCACCGCGAAAGTGACCTGGCGATGCTCGCGCTGTTCGGTTGCCCGCACTACGACGTCATCCTGGCGGGTTATCAGCAGGTCCGATTGCTCAAGCCCGGCTGGCGAAACCGCATTGGGCTGCACCAGCTCTTTCCGCTGCTCGCGCATGTCGTGCTCTTCGGCGGTGGGCACGCACGGCGGACGGATGCCTGTGCCCGCGCCGCGCTGGCCGTCTAGCAGCGTCTAGTGTCGGATTGTGAACGGTGCTCAGGCTCTGATCAATACGCTGGTCGACGGCGGTGTCGACGTCTGCTTTGCCAATCCCGGCACGTCGGAGATGCACTTCGTGGCCGCACTGGATACCGTTCCGCGGATGCGCGGCGTGTTGGCCCTATTCGAAGGGGTCGCTACCGGCGCGGCCGACGGGTATGCGCGCATGGCCGACCGGCCGGCGGCGGTGCTACTGCATCTGGGCCCGGGACTGGGCAACGGCCTGGCCAACCTGCACAACGCGCGCCGCGCCGGGGTGCCGATGGTCGTTATCGTCGGCGACCACGCCACATATCACAAAAAGTACGACGCACCGCTCGAATCCGACATTGACGCGCTGGCCGGAACCGTATCGGGATGGGTGCGTCGCACCGGCGCCGCCGACCATGTCGGGGCCGATGCCGCCGCGGCCATTGCCGCCAGCATTGTGGACCAACAGATTTCGACGCTGATCCTGCCTGCCGACGCGTCCTGGTCCGACGGTGGCGTGCCAGCTACGGTGCCCGTCCGGGAGGCGATCGTCGCGGGCACGGAGAACGTGGGACCGGTTGCCGACGTGCTGCGCTCCGGCGAACCCACGATGCTCCTGATCGGTGGGGACGCCACCCGCGAGCCGGGGTTGGCCGCGGCGGCACGGATCGCGCAGGCGACGGGGGCACGTTGGCTGTGCGAGACGTTCCCCACGCGGTTGCAGCGAGGCGCTGGTATTCCCGCGGTTGAGCGGCTCGCGTATTTTGCCGAGGCCGCCATGGCCCAGCTCGATGGCACCAAGCATTTGGTGCTGGCCGGGGCCAAGTCGCCGGTGTCGTTCTTCGCCTACCCCGGCAAGCCCAGCGACCTGGTGCCGACGGATTGCACGGTGCACACGCTGGCTGGGTTCAGCAGCGCCGCAGACGCGTTGACCGCGTTGGCCCACGAGCTGGCCCCGGGGACCGTTGCCCCGGTCGCGGCCGCGTCGCGCCCGCAGCTGCCGACCGGTGCGCTGACCGCCGGGTCGGCGGCCGAGGTGATCAGTGCACTGCTGCCCGAGCGGGCGATCGTCGTCGACGAGTCGAACACGTCGAGCATGCCGCTGGTGCAAGCCACCGCGGGCGCTCCGGCGCACGATTGGTTGACGCTGACCGGCGGCGCGATCGGCTACGGCATTCCGACCGCGGTGGGTGCGGCGGTTGCCGCCCCCGATCGTCCAGTGCTGTGCCTGGAATCCGATGGTTCGGCGATGTACACGATTTCGGGATTGTGGACGCAGGCGCGGGAGAACCTGGATGTTACGACTGTGCTCTACAACAACCGCGCCTACGACATTTTGCGGATCGAGCTGCAACGTGTTGGGGCTGGATCCGCCCCCGGCCCCAAGGCGCTGGACCTCCTTGATTTATCGCGTCCGACGATGGATTTCGTCAAGATCTCGGAAGGAATGGGTGTTCCGGCGCGGCGGGCCACTACATGCGAGGAGTTCACCGAGGCCTTGCGCGCGGCCTTCGAGGAACCGGGCCCGCACCTGATCGATGCGATAGTGCCGTCAATAGCGGGCTAGGACGGGAAGGCGGCCGACAAGCCAGTCCGCCATGGCGTTGACCACCTCGATTCCAGTCTCGAACATGCCGTCGTGAGCGTCGGCCGCCAAAGCCACGCCCCACTGCCCGGATCGCGTGGGCACGATCCCGAACTGCCGCACCAGGTAGTCACCGTTCACTCCTGGACCCCAACCGGCCTTGGCGGCAATACCTTTGGCGGCCAGCCCCCACCGGTGACCGATGGTGAGGTGGTGCATCAGGTCGATAACTGTTGTCGCTTCGGGTATTAACGGCAACTGTGCGGCAAAACGTGCCTGCCGTTCGAGTGGCCACCGCGTTTGGCCGAATGCGGTGAACCCACGCCGAAGTCGACGTGATTCGACCACGGTGGCGGCGTCGCCGCATTCCGCGACGATGAGCTGTACCTTCTGCGCGGCGTCCGCCGGGTTGCCCAGCTGGGACCACAACTGTTCGGACGCCGGATTATCGGACTCGGTGATGGCTTTGACGACCAGGGCATGGGCGCGTGCGCTATCGGCGCGCAAAGCCGCGATCGCCAATGGGACCTTGATCGTCGACCAGGCGACACCGGACGTCCACCGGCCCAGCGAATAGGTCCGGTCCGGACGGGCGATCGCCACGCCGACACTTGCCGGCACGGCGGCGGAAAGCTGTTCAAAGCTTGTTTCAAGCGCAAGCTGAAGAGGCCGGGACATCATGTGCTACCGGCGTATGGGCCACACCGGATCGCCGCATTCAACACCCTCGGCTGACAACTGGCGCTTCAGCACTTTGAAGGTCACCGTCCGCGGGAGCTCGGCGCTGATCCGGACGTAGGATGGCCACTGTTTGGGCCCCAAGTCGGGCTGCTCGGCCAGGAAGGCCCGGAACTTGTCGGCGTCGAACTCGGTGCCTGGTGCCAGCACCAACGCGGCCATCACCTGGTCGCCGACGACGGGATCGGGTACCGGGTACACCGCCACTTCGGACGCGTCGGGATAGCGGAGTAGCACCCGCTCGATCGGGGCCGAACCGAGATTCTCTCCGTCGACCCGCATCCAATCACCAAGCCGTCCGGCAAAATACGCATAGCCGGCCTCGTCGCGATAGGCCAGATCGCCGCTGTGATAGACGCCGCCCGCCATCCGCGCGGCCTCGGCGGCGTCGTCGTTGTAATAGCCCTCGAAACGGCCTGCCCCGGCGGTGTTGACCACCTCGCCGACCACGCCCACCGGGCACGGTTCGCCGCTGTCGGGGTCGATGATGTCGATTCCGTCGGTGAGTGGACCCAGCGCATTGGCCGGGGTGTCGGGGGTACGGGCGATCGCCACCCCGCCTTCGGTCGAACCGAACCCGTCCTGAACGACACACCCGAACCGGCGGCCGAAACGTTCAACGTCGCTAGGCACGCCCTCGTTGCCGTACACAGCACGCAGCGGGTTGTCCGCGTCGTCGGGCCGCTCGGGTGTGGCGAGCACGTAGGACAAGGGCTTGCCCACATAGTTGGCGTAGGTGGCGCCGTAGCGGCGCACATCCACCATGAAGTTCGACGCAGAGAACTTGCGCCGCAATGCCATCGATCCCTGGCACGCCGCCGCCACCGACCAGCCGACCAGCACCGCGTTGGAATGGAACAACGGCATCGACACATAGCAGACGTCGTCGCGGCCGAGTCCGAACCGTTGCGTCATCATTGCCCCGGCGACGGCAACCTTGCCGTGACTGCACTTCACCGCCTTGGGCTCACCACTGGTTCCCGACGTGAAGATCAACATGAAAAGGTCTGTGGGCGAGGCAGACTGGAAGTGCAGGTCGGCGGCTCGATGCGCGCCAACTTCGTCGGCCCACTCAGCTGAATCGACGTTGAGATGCTCGATATCGCCCAGGGTCGCGGACGATTGCGCATCGGCCAGCACCAGCTGGCAGTCGGCCTTGCTGATGTCTCGGGCCAGCGCTTCGCCGCGGCGCACCGGGTTGAGACCCACCGGGACGATCCCCGACATTCCGGCGGCTACCAGCATCGCGGAGAAGAACGGCGTGTTCTCCAAGAGCACGCCGACGTGCGGCGGCCCGGCCGGGTCAAGGCGCTGGCGCAGCGTCGCCGCAATCGCGGCACCGTGCCGGAGGTGATTACGCCAGCTGGTGAACGAGTCCTCGAAATAGATTCCCCGGTCGTCGATCTCGGTCAAGGGCCCCAGCAGATCGGTGACCGTGAGGTCGGTCGGGCTAAGAATCAATTCCATCCACGCTTCGCTGCCGAGTGTGAAGCTGGTTTCACGCTCGGTGTTGTCAGGCGGGGCATCCGGCTAAGCAGGGGTTTCCGCCAGTTCACGGCCGATCCGGCGCAGTTGTCCGGTCGCACCGCCGAGCGCGAATTCGGTTTCCTTGGCGGCCAGGAAGTAACGATGCGCCGGGTGATCGGTGTCGACGCCCACGCCGCCGTGCACATGCACGATGGTGTGGGCCACTCGGTGTCCGGCGTCGGCTGCCCAGAACGCCGCACTGGCCACGTCGATCTCGGCGGGGATATCTTCGGAGACCCGCCAGGCCGCCTGTGTGAGGCTCAGCCGCAGTCCCTTCACATCGATGTAGGCGTCCGCCAGTCGCTGCCCCACCGCCTGGAAGCTGCCGATCGGACGGTCGAACTGCTCACGGGTACGGGCGTATTCGGCAGTCATCTGCAATCCCCGCTCCAGTACTCCGAGCTGGAACGCGCTGCGGCCCAGCGCCGCAAGCGTGCCCAGCCACGGCGCGACCTCGGTCCCGCCAACCCGCCGCGAGCCGTCCAGCGCAACGCCGTCGAGCGCCAAGTACCCGACGCTGCCAAGTCCTGTGGTCTTCAGCGGGGTCACGGCGACCCCGGGGTCATCGGCCACGACCAGGAAAACCGCTGCGCCGGAATCGGTCTCGGCGGGAACCAGGAAGGCGTCGGCCACCGGGCCATATCCGACCAAGGTGCGAGTGCCAGTCAGCCGGTAGCCGTCACCGGAACTCGCGGCCCGCACCGGCCCCTCGCCCATCTCGCCGTCCAGGGCGACGGTAAGGATTTTCTCGCCTGTGATCGCCGGCGCGCCCCAGCCCTGCTGCAGTTCCTCGGAGCCGAAGCGTGCCAGGGCACCGGAAGCCAGCACGACCGATTCCAGGTACGGTACGGCGGCCATCTGGTGCCCGAGCGCGACTAGGATCGCCACCTGCTCGAGTACCCCGAAGCCGTCCCCACCAAGTGCGGACGGTGCCGCGCTGGACAGGATGTCGGAGTCGATCAGTTTGCTCCACAGTTCGCTGTCGAACCGTTGCTCGCGCCCGTCCAGCTCACGTTGGTGCTCCGGTGTGCACACCGCGTCCACGATCGTGTCGACCAGGCCGCCGAGGTCGCTTGCCGCTTCAGTTGTCGTGAAATCCATGAATGATCGATCCTTAAGTAGGAATTCGTTCTTGAAAGAAGAGTCAGCGGTTAGCTCGCGGCAGCCCCAGCGCGACCATCCCGATGATGTCGCGCTGCACTTCGTTGGTGCCGCCACCGAAGGTCAGGATCAGGCAAGCCCGGTGCATCCGCTCGGCCCGAGCGCGCAGCAGCTCGCCCGGCGAGTCCTGACGCAGTGTGGCCGCGGTGCCCAGAACCTCCATCAGCAGCCGATAGGCCTCGGTGGCCAGCTCGGTGCCGAATACCTTGGCCGCCGACGCATCCGCCGGCGACAGGTCTTCGCTAGCCGCAGACGCCAGCTCCCAGTTGATCAGCTTGAGAACCTCGGCCTTGGCGTGCACCCGAGCCAGGTTCAGCTGCACCCACTCCGAATCGATGAGCCGGGCGCCGCTGGAGTCCTTCGTGTTCTGCGCCCACTCGCGAACCTCGTTCAGGGCCAGGAAGATCGGTTGCGGGGAGACCAGGGCGACCCGCTCGTGGTTGAGCTGGTTCGTCACCAGCTTCCAGCCGCCGTTCTCCTCGCCGATCAGGTTGGTCACCGGCACCCGCACGTCGGAGTAATAGGTGGCGCTGGTGTCCACACCGGCCATGGTGTGCACCGGAGTCCAGGAGAACCCTTCGGCGGTCGTCGGCACGGCAAGCATCGAAATGCCGCGGTGCTTTTTGGCCTCGGGATTGGTGCGCACCGCCAGCCACACCCAGTCCGCGTAGGCGATCAAGCTGGTCCACATCTTCTGACCGTTGATTACGTAGTCGTCGCCGTCGCGGACCGCAGTCGTGCGCAGGTTCGCCAGGTCGGTGCCGGCGCCGGGCTCGGAGTAGCCGATGGAAAAGTGCAGTTCGCCCGCCGCGATCTTGGGCAGGAAAAATTTCTTCTGTTCCTCGGTGCCGAAGGCCATGATGGTCGGCGCCACGCTGTTGATCGTCAGGAACGGCACCGGCACGCCGGCGATCGCGGCCTCATCGGTGAAAATCAGCGAGTCCATCGGGGAGCGGTCCTGGCCGCCGTACTCCTTGGGCCAGTTCAGGGTGAGCCACCCGTCCTTGCCCATCTGCGCAACGGTGTCGCGATACGCGTTGCCGGTCCCGACCTCGCCCTGTGTCGAGCTCAGCGCCTCGCGGCGCTCGGGCGTCATAAGCGTGGTGAAGTACGACCGCAGCTCGCGACGCAGCTCCTCCTGTTCAGGGGTGTAACTGATGCGCATTCCAGCCGTCCTTTGATTAACCGTGACAAGCATGTGACGAGCCCGGGCCAGCCGCCGTAGCTCGACCAACGACTACCCATCCGCCTTCCCGGTTGTAACACGTTCTAGTCTGGGAATCCAGCGACCGTTTCCTCAGATCCGCCGGGGCCTTATGGTGGTGCTACAAACTGACGGGACGTCGGGCTACGCCAGAGGCCAGGTTCAAGGAGGGTGTCGTGCGGGTCAACGTGGATCGTGACCGGTGTGAAGGTAACGCGGTGTGCTTGGGAATCGCGCCGGATATGTTTGACCTGGACGACGAGGACTACGCCGTCGTGAAAACCGATCCGATTCCGCCCGGCCAAGAGGATCTGGCCGAACAGGCGATCGCCGAATGCCCGCGCGCTGCCCTCCTGCGCAGCGACTAACCCGAGCCTGAGCAGTGTGTGACCCGAGACTAGAGGTATTCATAAATTGACTAGCAGCACGAACGCGGCCGATCTATCCGGAAAGGTCGCGGTGGTAACCGGTGCGGCCGCGGGCCTGGGACGGGCCGAAGCGCTGGGGCTTGCGCGCTTGGGCGCCACCGTCGTCGTCAATGACATCGCCGGCGCGCTGGATGTCTCCGACGTCATCGACGAGATCGGCGCCGCCGGCGCCAAAGCCGTGGCGGTCACCGGTGATATCAGCGAACGCGCCACCGCTGATGAGCTGGTTTCCTGCGCCGACGGGCTGGGTGGACTTGACATCGTGGTGAACAACGCCGGGATCACCCGCGACCGGATGCTGTTCAACATGTCCGACGAGGAGTGGGACCTCGTCATCGCCGTGCATCTGCGCGGACATTTCCTGCTCACCCGCAACGCGGCCACCTATTGGCGCGCCAAAGCCAAAGACGCGGGGGGTTCCGTCTTCGGCCGACTGGTCAACACCTCCTCGGAGGCTGGGCTGACCGGCCCGGTCGGGCAGGCCAACTACGGCGCCGCCAAAGGGGGCATCATCCAGCTGACGCTGACGGCAGCGCGAGCGCTGGGCCGCTATGGGGTGTGCGCGAACGCCATCTGTCCGCGCGCCCGCACCGCGATGACGGCTGACGTGTTCGGCGCAGCACCAGACGCAGAAACAGGCGGTGTCGACCCATTGTCGCCCGAGCACGTGGTGAACCTGGTCCAGTTCCTGTCGTCCCCTGCGGCGGCGGAAGTCAACGGTCAGGTGTTCATCGTTTACGGCCCTCAGGTGACATTGGTCGCGGCCCCGACGGCGGAGCACAGGTTCATCGCGGACGGCGCCGCGTGGGAGCCGGCCAAACTCAGCAGCACGTTGCAGGGATACTTTGCTGGCCGTGATCCGGAACAGAACTTTTCCGCGGTTGGTCTGATGGAACAATAACGCTGTGAAGTTAGTTTTCGGGGCGTATTCGACACGTGCAAAATATGTCACATTGACACCGCTATACCCCTTCTGAGCTGCCCAAACTGATGCATCCGATGAAAAATTACTTTTTATTGGGCCGGTGAAGTTGTTCTAAGTTAATATGATCCGGCTCACACCGAGTCGGGCACTACAGAGGGTAGTAAAAGGCGACACGCAGACTTCGCCGCGAGCAGCAGAGGGGGACCGAGTTGCTACAACAACTCGCGGTTCCGGCCCGCGCTGTCGGCGGGTTCTTCGAAATGTCGATCGACACGGCTCGGGCCACGTTCCGGCGGCCGTTCCAACTGCGCGAGTTTCTTGATCAGACGTGGATGATCGCCCGGGTATCACTGGTGCCGACGTTGCTGGTCTCGATCCCGTTCACAGTCCTGGTGGCGTTCACCCTCAACATCCTGCTGCGCGAAATCGGTGCTGCCGATTTGTCCGGCGCCGGAACGGCATTCGGCACCATCACCCAGCTTGGACCGGTGGTGACGGTGCTGGTCGTGGCCGGTGCCGGTGCCACCGCGATCTGCGCCGACTTGGGCGCCCGCACGATCCGCGAAGAAATAGACGCAATGCGGGTGCTCGGTATCGACCCGATTCAACGGCTCGTCGTACCAAGGGTTTTGGCGTCCACGCTGGTCGCGCTACTATTGAACGGCTTGGTGTGCGCCATCGGTTTGTCCGGCGGTTATGTATTCTCCGTTTTTCTCCAGGGCGTCAACCCGGGCGCCTTCATCAACGGGCTGACGGTGCTTACCGGGCTGCGCGAATTGATCCTTGCCGAAGTCAAAGCGCTGCTGTTCGGCCTGATGGCGGGGCTGGTCGGGTGTTACCGAGGCCTTACCGTCAAGGGTGGGCCCAAGGGCGTCGGAAATGCCGTCAACGAAACCGTCGTCTACGCGTTCATCTGCCTGTTCGTCATCAACGTGGTCGCGACGGCCATCGGCGTGCGACTGTCGGCGAAGTGACTCGCCATGAGCTATGACGCCACTTACCGTTTTCGCCGATTCTTTTCGCGGTTCCAGGGGCCGGTCGACGATTTTGGCGAGCAGGCGCTGTTCTATGGCCAGACCATGCGTCACGTCCCCAACGCGCTGACTCGGTACCGGAAGGAGACTATCCGGCTGGTAGCCGAGATGACGCTGGGCGCAGGCGCACTCGTGATGATCGGCGGCACCGTCGGCGTTGCGGCGTTCCTGACGCTGGCGTCCGGTGGAGTCATCGCCGTGCAGGGCTATTCGTCGCTGGGCAACATCGGCATCGAGGCGCTGACGGGGTTCTTGTCGGCGTTCTTGAACGTCCGTGTCGTCGCCCCGGTGATCGCGGGAATCGCGTTGGCGGCCACCATCGGTGCCGGCGCCACCGCCCAATTGGGTGCCATGCGGGTTTCCGAGGAGATCGACGCGGTCGAATGTATGGCGGTGCACTCGGTGTCCTACCTGGTGTCGACCCGGCTCGTCGCCGGCCTGGTCGCGATCATTCCGCTGTACTCGTTGTCGGTGCTTGCCGCGTTCTTCGCCGCCCGCTTCACCACGGTGTTCATCAACGGGCAGTCCGCGGGCCTGTACGACCATTACTTCAACACGTTCCTGATGCCGACCGACCTATTGTGGTCCTTCCTGCAGGCCATCGTGATGTCTATCGCGGTGATGCTGATCCATACCTATTACGGCTACAACGCCAGTGGTGGGTCGGTCGGCGTCGGTATCGCAGTCGGCCAGGCGGTGCGAACCTCGCTGATCGTCGTCGTTGTCATCACCTTGTTCATCTCGCTCGCGGTTTACGGCTCGTCCGGCAACTTCAACCTCTCGGGATAAAGGGGCGCCCAAAAAGACCATGTCAGAACGTGTATCGCGACGGTCAACCGTGCGGCTGGCGGCAGCGCTGCTGGCTGGATTGATCGTGGCATTCGCTGTCCTGACTTACCTTTCGTACAACGCGGCCTTCGCCTCGACTGACACCGTCACCGTGTCTGCGCCGCGGGCCGGGCTGGTGATGGAGAACGGCGCCAAGGTCAAGTTCCGCGGCATCCAGGTCGGCAAGGTCGAGGACATCAGCTACAGCAACGAGCAGGCGCGGCTCACGCTGGCCATCAGCAGCGACGCGATGCGCTTCATCCCGGCCAACGCAACCGTGCATATCGCGGGCAACACCATCTTCGGGGCCAAGTCGGTGGAATTCATACCGCCCCAAACACCTTCGCCGACATCGCTGCGTCCGGACGCGCACGTGCAAGCCTCGGCGGTGCAGCTGGAAGTCAACACCTTGTTTCAGTCGCTGATCGGTCTGCTGCACAAGATTGATCCGGTCGAGTTGAATGCGACGCTGAGCGCGCTGTCCGAAGGCCTGCGGGGTCATGGCGACGACCTGGGCGGGCTGCTGTCGGGGCTGAATACGCTGACGCGGCAAGCCAACCCGAAGCTGGCTGCCTTGCAGGAGGATCTTCGCAAGACCGGGATCGTCACCCACGTCTACGCTGAGGCGGCCCCCGATCTGAACACCGTGTTCGACAACCTGCCGACAATCAGCAAGACGGTGGTCGATCAGCAGGACAATCTCAACGACACTTTGCTGGCCACGATCGGGCTGAGTAACAACGCCTATGAGACGTTGGAGCCGGCCGAGCAGAACTTCGTTGACGCCATCAACAGGCTGCGGGCCCCGCTCAAAGTCGCCGCCGACTACTCGCCGGAATTTGGCTGCCTGTTCGCGGGTATCGAGCGGGGCATCAAAGAGTTCGCCCCGTTGCTCGGTGTACGCAAAGCGGGACTGTTCACGTCGTCGAGCTTCGTGCTCGGGGCGCCGTCGTACACCTATCCCGAGGCCCTGCCGCAAGTAAACGCGTCCGGGGGTCCGAACTGCCGCGGTTTGCCGGACATCCCGACCAAGCAGACCGGCGGGTCGTTCTACCGCTCGCCCTTCCTGGTCACTGACAACGCCAACATCCCGTTCGAGCCGCCCACCGAACTGCAGTTTGACGCACCCTCGACGCTGCAGTTCTTGTTCCACGGCGCTTTTGCGGAACGGGACGACTTCTGATGGCGGAAACGCGCATGCCGTCGCACCGGTCGGTCGTGATCAACGTCAGTATCTTCGCGGTGGCTATGCTGTTAGTTGCGGCGGGGCTGGTGGTGGTCTTTGGTAGCTTCCGGTTCGGTCCCGAATCCACTTACCACGCAACCTTTACCGACGCGTCACGGTTGAAGGGCGGCCAGAAGGTCCGCATCTCCGGAGTGCCGGTCGGTGCGGTGTCGGGCGTGAAGCTCAACCCGGACAACACCATCGATGTGGAGTTCGGTGTCGACAAGCGCTACACGCTGTATTCGTCCACGCGCGCGTTGATCCGATATGAAAACCTGGTCGGCGACAGGTTCCTGGAGATCACGTCGGGTCCGGGTGAGCTGCGTAAGCTAGCGCCGGGCGGGACCATCAACTCTCAACACACCCAGCCCGCACTGGATCTCGATGCACTGCTGGGCGGACTGCGGCCGGTGCTCAAGGGGCTGGACGCCGATAAGGTCAACACCATCAGCAGTGCCGTCATCCAGTTATTGCAGGGCCAAGGCGGAGCGTTGTCGAACGTGCTCGCCGACACCAGCGCGTTCTCGTCGGCGCTGGGGCAGCGTGATCAGCTCATCGGTGACACGATCACCAACCTCAACGCGGTACTGGGGACCATTGACCAAAAGGGCACGCAATTTTCGGCCAGCGTCGACCAGTTGCAACAATTGATCACCGGGCTCGCCCAAAATAAAGACTCGATCGCGGGCGCTATCCCGCCGCTGGCGTCGACGACGACGGATTTGACCGAGCTGCTGAAGAATTCACGCCGGCCGCTGCAGGGCATCCTGGAAAACACTCGGCCACTGGCCACTGAGCTGGACAACCGCAAGGCCGAGGTGAACAACGACATCGAGCAACTTGGAGAGGACTATCTGCGCCTTTCCGCCCTCGGCGCGTATGGGTCCTTCTTCAACATCTACTTCTGCGCCGTGACGATCAAAATCAACGGGCCGGCAGGCGGTGACATCTTGCTGCCGATCGGGGGCCAGGTGGATTCAAGCAAGGGAAGGTGCGCCTTTGTCAAATAAACGAGGGGAGTCAAATAAACAAGAGGCGCCAAGTACGCAGAAGCGTGAACGTGATCCATTGCGCACCGGAGTGTTCGGCCTGGTGCTGGTGGTCTGCGTCGTGTTGCTCGCATTCGGCTACTCCGGGTTGCCGTTCTGGCCGCAGGGAAAGAGGTACGACGCCTACTTCACCGACGCGGGCGGCATCTCGCCCGGCAACGCCGTTTACGTGTCGGGCTTCAAGGTCGGCAAGGTGGAGTCCGTCGGTCTGGCCGGCGACAGCGCCAAGGTGACGTTCACCGTGGACCGCCACGTCGCCGTCGGTGACCAGTCGCTGGCCGCGATCCGCACCGACACCATCCTCGGTGAGCGCTCGATCGCGGTGAGCCCGGCCGGCGGGGGCAAGGGGACCACCATTCCGCTGAGCCGGACGACCACGCCCTACACGCTGGCGGGCGCACTGGAGGATTTGGGTCAAAACGCGAACAACCTGAACAAGCCGCAGTTCGAACAAGCGTTGAACGTTCTCAGCGACACGCTGCGCGACGCCACCCCGGACTTGCGGGGTGCGCTGGACGGGGTTACGTCGCTGTCCCGCACGCTGAACCGCCGTGACGAAGCGCTACAGGGCCTGCTGGCGCACGCAAAGTCGGTGACATCGGTGCTGTCCGAACGCGCCGACCAGGTCAACAAGCTGGTCGACGACGGTAACGAGTTATTCGCAGCGCTCGACGAGCGGCGTGTCGCGCTGAGTCAATTGATCTCGGGGATCAGCGCTGTCTCAACGCAAATTTCCGGCTTCGTAGCCGATAATCGCAAGGAGTTCGGCCCCGCGCTCAGCAAACTCAACCTGGTGCTCGACAACCTCAACGAGCGGCGCGATTACATCACCGAGGCGCTCAAACGGCTGCCCACCTACGCGACCGAGCTTGGCGAGGTGGTTGGTTCCGGACCTGGGTTCAACGTCAACGTTTACGGTGTCATACCGGCGCCCCTGCTGGCGACGATGTTCGACTTCGTCTACCAGCCGGGCAAGATGCCGGCCAGCCTCGCCGACTACCTGCGCGGGCTGATCCAGGAACGCTGGATCATTAGGCCGAAGTCCCCATGATCGAGCAGGCTTTCGGCAGCCGCAGGCTGCGTAATGTCACCATCGTCGCGCTGGTCGCCGTGCTGATAGGGGGCGCCTATGTACTGTTCTCCTCCGGCAGCGGTGGCCGAAAGGTCATTGGGTACTTCGCATCTGCTGTAGGGATCTACCCCGGAGATCAGGTCCGCATCCTCGGAGTTCCGGTGGGTTCGATCGATTCGATTGAACCGCGGCCTTCCGATGTGAAGATCACCATGTCGGTCTCCGGGGACGTAAAGATACCCAAGGACGCGAAGGCCGTAATGATGTCGCCGAACCTGGTAGCGGCCCGGTTCATTCAGCTCACCCCGGCGTACACCGGAGGTGCGGTGTTACCGCAAGGTGGCAGCATCGATCTGGCCCGCACCGCGGTCCCGGTGGAATGGGACGAGGTGAAGCAGGCACTGACCCAGTTGGCCGTGCAGCTGGGTCCGACGTCAGGATCCGTGCAGGGGCCGTTGGGCGCGGCGATCAACCAGGCCGCGAACACGCTCGACGGCAAGGGTGAGTCGTTCCATAATGCGTTGCATGAGCTCTCGCAAGTCGCTGGGCGGCTGGGGGATTCACGCAGCGACATCTTCGGCACGATCAAGAACCTGCAGGTGCTGGTCAACGCGCTGTCGTCGAGTAACGACCAGATTGTGCAGTTCGCGGGGAACGTCGCGTCGGTGTCGCAGGTGCTCGCAGACAGTTCGCGTCACCTGGACAACACCCTGGGCACGCTCAACAAAGCACTCTCGGATATCCGAGGATTCCTACACGAAAACAATTCGACGGTGATCGATACGGTCAGCAAGCTCAATGACTTCGCCCAGACGTTGAGTGACCAGAGCGACAATATCGAACAGGTGCTGCACGTGGCCGGCCCTGGCATCGCTAACTTCTACAACATCTATGACCCCGCCCAGGGCACGCTGAACGGCCTGTTGTCGATACCCGAATTCGCCAATCCGGTGCAGTTCATCTGCGGCGGGTCCTTCGAAACTGCCGCCGGGCCAAGTGCGCCCGACTACTTCAAGCGCGCCGAGCTCTGTCGTGAGCGGTTGGGGCCGGTGCTGCGCAGGCTGTCGGCCAACTATCCGCCGATCATGTTCCACCCGCTCAACATGATCACCGCGTACAAGGGTCAGATCATCTACGACAGCCCGGCCACCGAAGCCAAGTCGGCGACTCCGATACCGCAACTGACCTGGATTCCGGCGAAGGGTAGCCCGTCGTCGGCCGCCGCCCAGAATCCTGCGGACCTGCAGAACCTGCTCGTGCCGACCGCCCCGCAGACCGGCCCACTCCCCGGGCCGCCGCCGGCGGGCAGCGGTCCCGCGCCGGGCTCCGCGTTCGGCCCCGCGCCCGGGCCCCCACCGCAGCCGGCCCAGCCCGGAGGTGGCGGGTGAAGCTAATCTGGTTGCGCGGTAGCGTATTAGCGGCGGGCAGCATGCTACTGGCCGGATGTCAGTTCGGCGGTCTGAACTCGTTGCCGTTGCCCGGTACTTCCGGTCATGGCGGCGGCGCGTACCAGGTCACGGTCGAAATGGCCGATGTTGCGACGCTGCCGCAGAACTCGCCGGTTATGGTCGAAGACGTCACCGTGGGCAGCGTGTCGGGTATTCGAGCCGAGCAGCGGCCTGACGGATCCTTTTATGCCGCAGTGAAGTTAGCGCTGGACCGCAACGTTGCGCTGCCGGCCAACGCGACGGCGACGGTTGCCCAGACGTCGCTGCTGGGCTCGTTACATGTCGACCTGGCCGGCCCGAAGGGCAAGCCGACCGGCAGGCTGGCCGACGGTTCAACAATCGCGGAGTCCGACACGGGCCGCTTTCCCACCACCGAAGAGGTGTTCTCCGCGCTTGGCGTGGTAGTCAATAAAGGTAATGTCGGTGCGTTGGAAGAGATCACCGACGAGACGTACCAGGCCGTGGCGGGCCGGCAAGACCAGTTCGTCGGCCTGGTCCCTAGGCTGGCGGAGTTGACGGCGGGACTCAACCGCCAGGTCAAAGACATCATCGACGCCGTTGACGGATTGAACCGGTTCTCCGCGATTCTGGCGAATGACAAGGACAATCTCGGCCGCGCACTGGACACGCTGCCGGAAGCGATTCGCGTGCTCAACAAGAACCGAGACCACATCGTCGACGCCTTCGCCGCGCTCAAGAAGTTGGCCACGGTGACCTCGCGCGTGCTGTCAAAAACCAAGGTGGACTTCGCCGAAGACCTCAAAGGCCTCTATGCGGTCGCAAAGGCCCTCGACGACAACAGGAAGAGTTTCATCACCTCGCTGCAGCTGCTGCTGACCTTCCCGTTCCCGAACTTCGGCATCAAGCAGTCGGTGCGCGGTGACTACCTGAACGTGTTCACCACCTTTGACCTGACTCTGCGCCGGTTTGGTGAGACCTTCTTCACCACGTCGTACTTCGACCCGAACATGGCTCACATGGCAGAGGTCCTCAACCCGCCCGATTTCTTGACCGGCGAAATGGCCAACCTGTCCGGACAGGCGGCCGATCCGTTCAAGATTCCGCCCGGCACCGCTTCGGGTTCAGAGGGGCACTGAGGGAGCCGCGCAGATGATAGAGAGACTGACCAAGATCCAGCTCGGTATCTTCGCGTTGATCACCGTCATCACCCTGACGGTGATGGGGATCTACTATCTGCGGCTGCCCGCGACGCTCGGCATCGGGACGTACGGTGTAACTGCCGACTTCGTCGCGGGCGGCGGCCTGTACAAGAATGCCAACGTCACCTACCGCGGTGTCGCGGTCGGCCGGGTGGAGTCAGTGGGGCTGAACCCCAACGGGGTCACGGCGGGAATGCGGCTCAACAGCGGCACCCCCATTCCGTCAAACGTCACCGCGACCGTGAAGAGTGTGTCGGCCATCGGTGAGCAGTACATCGACCTGGTCCCGCCTTCCGATCCGTCGCCGGCCAAGTTGCGCAACGGATTCCGGATCGAGCGCCAGAACACCCGGATCGGCCAAGATGTCGCTGACTTGTTGAAGAGGGCCGAGACGCTGGTCAATAGCCTCGGCGACACCCGGTTACGAGAGCTGCTCCATGAGACATTCACCGCCGCCAATGGGTCCGGTCCCGAATTGGCCCGGCTGCTCGAGTCCGCCCGGTTGTTGGTCGATGAGGCCAACGCCAACTATCCGCAAGTCTCCCAGTTGATCGATCAGGCGGGCCCGTTCCTGCAAGCCCAGATCAGCGCCGGCGCCGACATCAAGTCACTCTCTGATGGGTTGGCGCGGTTCACTTCTGAGGTCCGGCAGGCTGACCCGCAGCTTCGCTCAACGTTGGACATCGCCCCGGCTGCGGCCGACGAGGCCAACACCGCGTTCTCGGGTATCAGGCCCTCCTTTCCGGCACTGGCTGCCAGCCTGGCCAACCTGGGCCGGGTGGGCGTCATTTACCACAAGTCGATCGAGACGCTGCTGGTGGTCTTACCGGCGTTGTTTGCCGCGATCACCACCGCTGCGGGTGGCGCGCCACAGGACGAAGGCGCCAAGCTGGACTTCAAGCTCGACTTCAACGATCCACCGCCGTGCGCTGTCGGCTTCCTGCCCCCGCCGTTGATGCGCACGCCGGCCGACGAGACGGTACGCGAGTTGCCAAAAGATATGTACTGCAAGGTCGCCCAGAACGATCCGAGCACCGTGCGCGGCGCCCGCAACTATCCGTGCCAGGAGTTCCCCGGCAAGCGAGCACCGACGATTCAGCTGTGTCGTGACCCGAAGGGCTACGTGCCGGTTGGTCGCAACCCCTGGCGCGGTCCGCCGGTCCCGTACAATGCGCCGGTAACGAATGGGCTTAACGTACTGCCACCCAACAAGTTTCCCTATATCCCGCCGGGCGCGGACCCCGATCCGGGCGTTCCCATAGTCGGGCCGCCGCCTCCGGGTGTGGTGCCCGGGCCCGGGCCGGTGCCGCGTCAGCCGGCGTTCGATCCGCCGCCGCCCAACGACAACGGGCCACCACCGCCATTCACGTCGTGGCAGCCCCCCGGGGTCCCACCAGTGCCGCCGCAGGTTCCGTATCCGAAGTGGCTACCGCCGCCGCCACCGCCGGAGGGTCCCGGACCAGCGCCGGAAGCTGCCCCGGCCCCCGGTCCGCCGCCGCAGGCCAGCGGGCCGGCCTACACCACCTATGACCAGAACACTGGCGCATTTGTGGACCCGGCAGGCGGCACGGGTATTTTCGCGCCCGGCGCCAACGGCACCGGCGGCGTTTCCAGCGCCGAAAATTGGGTGGACCTGATGCTTGATCCAAGGCCGATGTAGTGGTCGACGAGCAACCGGCCCAACGCGTTCGCCGGCGGGCATCGCGCGCGGCGGGTCCGGCGTCAACCGAGCCGGCCGAGGCAAGCACGGTCCGCGTCGAGGTTGCGGCCCAGCCGAAACAGCCGGCGAAACCTGTCAAGACCCTGAAGCCGGTCAAGCCGCCGCCGCGGCGGCGGGCTCACCGGGTCCTGGTCGGATGGGTCTCATTTGCCGCCGCGTTGTTGGCGATCGGTGGGTTGGTGGCGTGCCTTACCCTTCTGGTCCACCAGCAGCGGCACTCGGAGGCCGAACAGGCGCGCGACCAACGCTTTGTCGATACCGCCACGCAGATGGTGGTCAACATGTTCAGCTACAAGCAGGACACCATCGACCAA
>Ga0302320_10002748_pt1 | contig 41133 bp, 29 predicted proteins | sample Bog_T0_3_FD_202130 | JGI IMG/M metagenome (GOLD analysis project Ga0302320, IMG submission 202130) | Peat permafrost microbial communities from Stordalen Mire near Abisko, Sweden - Bog_T0_3 | ecosystem: Environmental > Terrestrial > Soil > Wetlands > Peat | place: Sweden: Abisko, Stordalen Mire... | reverse complement strand
GCCTCCCAGAGACGAAAACGACCCGTAACACCCTGTCTTTTTCGGTAAAAAACCTATGCAGAATCAAAAAATCAACCGCGCGTACGTTGCCGATGCAAAATCATGCACCTGCGCAGAGGTTCCTTAAGTTATCCGAGTTACATGTAGTACAGTGCCCTAAAAGCAGAGTTGCATCCAGCCTAACGACTCTAGGGAACCAATAAGTCACAATCGCAATACTGTTAACTGAGGTGTCGGGCAGCAGCGCAATGTCCGGCTGCCGCGGGGTTGCGCCTTTCGTTATAGCCCCTCTTCCCTAGGAAAAACCTTACACGCCTCACGCGGAAAAGCCTACAGATACCGCAGTGTTCGCCGATGTTCACTGCCTTTCCCAATCCGTACTGTGGTTATATCGACATCGCATAGGGTGACGCCAGGTTATACCTTTGCACCACCCTGAACCACTGAAAGGTAACGACCATGGCCACTAGCTTCGTACCGATGAACAGCAAGACCTCACGTTATCAACCAAGAGGCTCGTTCTCCTCGCATCAGGTCGCGCAACATAGGCTGAAGATCGTTCCCAACGACCTGGGCACTGTTATAGGGCAGAAAACAGCGTTTGACCTACAGGAGTTCCTTGGCAAGTTCATGGCCGGAAAATCCCGGCGCGAATACCTCGAGGGTGAAGCCGTCTTTTCGCAGGGGGATCCGGCCAATGCCGTCTTCTACATTGAAACTGGCAACGTCCGGCTCACTGTCGTATCTACCAGCGGCAAAGAAGCCGTAATCGCCCACCTTCCGCCGGGCAGCTTCTTCGGCGAAGCCTGCCTGGCAGGCGAGGCGCACCGCATGGCCTCTGCCAACGCACTCCAAACCAGCTCAATCGTTCGCATTGACAAAACTGTGATGCAGAACCTGCTCCAAACCGAACCCAAGTTCGCTGAGCAGTTCCTTGCCCATCTTCTCACCCGCAACAACCGCATGCAGGCCGATCTCGTGGATCATCTGTTCAATTCATGCGAAAAGCGTCTTGCCCGCTTGTTGATGCTGATGGCAAACTTCGGCCAGGAGACAAAGCCCATTCCTGTCATTGCCAAGATCAGCCAGGAGACTCTGGCGGAGATGATTGGCACCACCCGGTCCCGCGTCAGCTTCTTCCTCAATCGGTTTCGGGATCTCGGCTACATCGACTACAACAGCACCGGCATGATCATCAACAGTTCCCTGGTCAAAGTTGTGCTGCACGACTGAAATGTTTTCTGCCACAGGGTGGTTGATCCCAGGCCGGGCCGCTGTCAGGCGCAAGGATGTCAGTGTGGAAGGCGCCGGGAGACACCACGACATCCGCCTTCGTGGCGCAAGCAACCATCTCAGGAACGAAGCCAGGGCAGGTAAGGAATCGTGCGCCCGCGTCGATAGAGCGTTGCTCCAGATGTGCATCGAGCACGGTACCGGCCCGGACAGCAAGATTCGGATAGCGCCTCGCCAACTCACTGATCACTTCGAGCGCTCTCGGCACAGTCAGCGTGATCTCAACCACGGAAGTTCCTGCCGCGTAGATCGCGCCCGCGGACGCTGTACTTGATCGGGATGTGGCGCTCCTCATGCTCGCGATAGATTCCTTCAGCGCCATCCTTGGTTTCCATTTTGGTGGGCTGGGCAAGGGAGACGCGCTCGCCGCTGGACGAAAGAATGCGTACATTGGCGATAGCTTCCCTGGAATCGCGATATTGTTTCAGGTCGCGGAGCACAAGGCCGAATTGCGCTTCGCCGAATCTTCCAACAGCAGATTCGGCGAAGTGGGGTCACTTGCTCAATCCTGCCATGCGTCCAAAGCGCCGCTTGCAGTGTGTCCCCACTGCAAGCGGCGTTGCCTGGCATTGCTATTGTCTGGAAGCGCATGCCGGGAAGACGATCCCGTCGATCTGTGCATCCGTGATTTGAGAATGACTGCCGTCTGCTACTCGCTCCCCAGCCTCAGTGGCCGGGGAGCGGGTCTCAGTGTTGGGCCACCGCGGGCGGGTCGGGAAGCGGCGTATCGGTGCCCCACAGCACGCTGGTGCCCCACAACACACTGGTGCCCCACAACACGCTCTCGGCCTCAGCCTCCGAGGTGCCCCAGAGTACGCTGGTGCCCCAGAGCACGCTGTCGCCTGCCAGCGAACTGGTACCCCAAAGTACAGATTCACCGCTGTCGCTGTCTGTGCCCCAGAGAACCGAAGTTCCCCACAGCACAGACGTGCCCCACAAGACAGAGTTGCCGCCCAGTACGGAAGAGCCGTTGGCCTGCAGGATGACGTTTCCGTTGGCGTCCACCGCCGCGGTCGGCGACATCGCGCTGCCCACGGTTGCAGGAGCCAACTGGGTGTTGGCCAGCGCAGCCTGGATGTCCAGCAGACCCGCGCCCACGGTAAAGATGTCAGCCTGCTCGTTGAAGGATTGGCCAATGCTCGGATCGGTGACCACCGCAGTCTGCACCAGGTCCTTGAAGGCGGTGAGCATCAGCGTAGCCTTCACTTGGTCCGGCGTGAGGTTGGGGTTCTGCTGCAGCATCAGCGCTGCAGCGCCGCTCACCATGGGCGTGGCCATGCTGGTCCCGCTCAGGGCGTAGTAGTAGGCAGACGAGTTGGCCGAGGCGTTGTTGACGTACAGTGACAACGGAACCTCGTAGCCCGGGTTCTCCTGGTTCAGGGTGGCCGAGGCAAAGTAAAGCGAGTCAATCAGGTTGCCCGGAGCCACGATATCCGGCTTCACCACCTGGTCAACAAGCGACGGGCCCTTGGAACTGTAGGTGGCGATTACATCGCCGCTGCGATCCGCGGTGCCTTCGGTGTTCATCGCGCCCACAGTGATCACATACGGATCATTGCCCGGAGCGGTGATGGTGCCGTACCCGTTGGTGCCCGCATTGTTGTCACGGCCGTAGTTGCCGGCTGCCACAACCACCACGATGCCCGACTCCCAAGCCTGCTCCACTGCCTGGCAAAGAGGATCCTGAGTGTAGCTCTCCCACACCGGACGTCCCAGCGACAGGCTGATGATGCGGATATTGTAAGTGCTCTGCAGTTGGATCGCGGTCTGGATGGCGGCGATCGCTTCGCTGTCTGTGCTCGCGCCGTTCTGGTCAAGAACGCGGAGGTTGATAAGGTTCACGTTGCTCGCGATGCCCTGGAAGGTGTAGGAGTAGTTTGCCCCGGTAGACATGGCGCCGTTGCCGGCAATAATGCCGGCCACATGGGTGCCATGGCCATACTGGTCGGCTGCGCTGCCCGATCCGGTAAAGTCCTGGCTGTAGACAATGTTGCTCGCCGTCAGGTCAGGAACATTCCCAATCCCGCTATCGATCACGGCAACGCCGATGCCGGTGCCGTCAAGGCCCTGCGCCCACGCGGCCGGAGCGTTAATCGTCTCGTTGTGGAAGTCAAGCACAGCGGCTGGTTGGCCGGTGCTGGCCCCATGCAGTTTGCGGTCAGGCGTAATGTAAAGGACGGCAGGATCGGATGCCAGATCTTCCAGCTCGGAAGCAGGCATGGTGTAAGCGGCGCCCTTGAACCGGCCCAATTGCCGTTTGAGCTTGCCGCCTCTGTTGAATACTTTTTGGTGATGTGCCGCAGTCGGCACGCTTCTGAACTGCACAATCACGTCCACCTGGCCGGATGCCTCTTTTGCCTTCAGGTCCCTTGAGATCTTCGGCGAGCCGGCAAAGGCCAGGCAGGCGCTCACGGTCAGCGCGCAGATCACCAAGGCCGATCTGCCCCACATAGCGCTCAGGCGGAGGATTCTTCCCCACATCGCGCTGTCACAATGCTTCGATTTCATGGTTCGTTCTCCCTCTCTTTCTTCAGTTCCTCAGGTTTGCTTCGCCAATGTTTTTTCAGGAAAATCGGCTCCGGATGAGCGACTGCGTGAAATCCGGTCTTTCCTGTCCCAGCGCTCCTCAAAGCGCTTCCAATGCGGCCCCGTGCATCGATGGCTGCCCCATTCCAGGAGCAGCTCAACAGAAGGGGATAAAGGCCCCGCCCAATCCCCGCGGCTGGGAGCGACTACAACCAATCTCCTCGCCTGTGCTCATGCCGTCGGCCATTCGGATTCGGAAGCAGCATCTGCCAAGCCAGGGAGAAGGGATCGGAATCCCCAACCCTTCGCAGCGAGGAACTTCCCGGATGAGAGGTTTCTCATGCGACAAAGCCCTAATCGGCGGATTCTAAAGGAGCCTTAAACACTGAAGTAACTCGCAAGATACCCTACAACTAAGGTGGTAGACGTTCTGGCTCAAAGATCATGGTCGACCGGCATTCGCCTGTGCCCCCCATGGCAAGTAGCGTTATACCGGCATTGTCGCGTAGAAAGCGCGCCCGCGAGCAGCATCCGGCCCAGACAGATCCGCACGCCGAGGAGAAAGAGTCAGTGGCACATATAGGTCACAGAGTTAAGAGGCGCATGATGTGCGCGCGCGACTGTTAGTTCTAAATCCGCACACGAAACAGCGCGGGGAGGCTCTCCGAATCGTCGCTGCGCTGGGCCGCAGGAGACTCCCGCGACTCATTTGCCGGCCTCTCTTGCATGACCAGTTATGCCCAAATGGCATCACTTCGGTAACTACAACGATTGTCACTATTGCCTGGAAGGGTTTAGTCGATAACCCTATCCAGAATGTTCAGTTTCCCTTGTACGCAAGCGATGATTTCACTTTTGCGGCATGGGGGATTCGCTCCGCGGGAGATTCGATCATGCGCGACAACACCGGAAAACACGGAGTGTGACCCCCGATGGGTAAGGGTCACGGCGCCGAGGCACACGATAAACCTTGGGTGCGGCGACACCGGAAGTTCAGGGGAGAGACTCCGAAAGAAAGAGTGAAAAAGTCCAATGGAACTGTCGATGCCGATGCGGGTCAAGGCATTTGTGGTCCTCACGGCGGCGTGCGGCGCCGCCGTGCTGGGCATGGCCTGCCTTCACTGGCGCTCCGACGACCTGCTCAAATTCGCTTGCTACCTGGTGATCGCCATCCTGGCTTCCACCATGAAAGTGCGGCTGCCCGGCATGGAAAGCACCATGTCGGTGCATTTCCTCTTTGTCTTGCTCGGCATCCTCGAGCTCTCGCTCTCTGAGACGCTGGTCATCGGCTGCACCGCGGCGCTTGTGCAAAGTGTTTGGCGGACCAAGCAGAAGCCGGAGCCACTCAAAGTCATCTTCAATATCTTCAGCAATACCTCAAACGCCATTTTTCTGACTTACTATGCCTACCACGGTGCCGGGCACATACTGCGCAACAGTACCCCTCTCTTGCTCGTGGTGGCGGCCTGCGCTTACTTCTTCACCAACACGGTGCCCGTATCCATTGTCATTGCCATGTGTGAAAAGCGTTCGCTGCGCACCCTGTGGGCAGAGACCTATTTCTGGTCGCTTCCTTATTATCTTGCCGGCGCGGCGGTGGCCGGCTTTGTGAGCTTCGCGAATCGGTACGTTGGCTGGCAGAACGCGCTGTTGATTGTGCCCGTCATGTATGGCATCTACCGCTCCTATCATCTTTATCTCGGCCGGCTGGAGGACGAAAAGCGCCGTGTCGAGATTGAGGCACGCCAGGTGGAGGCCGAGAAGCGCCACGTGGAACAGGTGTGCGCGCTGCACATGCGCACCATCGAGGGTCTGGCGCTGGCCATCGACGCCAAAGATCACACCACGCACGAGCATCTACACCGTGTGCGCACCTATGCGGTGGAGATTGCCAAGGAGCTTGACTTGAGTGAAGAGGAGCTGGATGCCCTGCGGGCCGCTGCCCTGCTCCACGACATCGGCAAGCTGGCTGTACCTGACCACATCATCAACAAGCCCGGTCGCCTCACTCCCCAAGAGTTCGAGAAGATGAAGATTCATCCCATCGTAGGTGCGGATATCCTGGAGAAAGTTGCCTTCCCTTATCCGGTTGCGCCCATCGTGAGGGCGCATCACGAGCGGTGGGATGGCAAAGGTTATCCTGATGGGCTCGAAGGCGAGGATATCCCCATCGGCGCGCGCATCCTGGCCGCGGTTGATTGCCTGGATGCAATGGCATCCGATCGCCAGTATCGCAAAGCAGTTTCGTTGGATGAGGCGATGCGGCAGGTCACCCGTGAAGCCGGAACCGCATTTGACCCTATGGTCATCGCGATTCTCCAGCGCCGTTACCGCGAATTTGAGAGTTATGCCGTCCGCGGTCTGGAAGAGGCGAGCAAGGATTCACACAGCTTTACCTATAACGTAGAGCGCGGTGGCGGCCCGGGCGCGGGCTTCGAACTCGACCATAGCAATCGCCGCAGCCAGACAGACTTTCTCTCCTCCATCGCATCCGCACGGCAAGAGGCGCACACGCTGTTCGAACTCAGCCAGGATATCGGAAACTCGCTGAGCCTGGATGAGACTCTCTCTCTGGTAGCCATGCGGCTGCGCAAGCTGGTGCCTTACGACTCGCTTGTTGCCTTTGTGCGCAAAGGCGATCTGCTCCTGCCCGAGTTTGTTACTGGAGACAACTTCCGTCTGCTTTCTTCGCTGGCTATTCCTGTGGGCACCGGATTGTGCGGATGGGTGGCGCAGAATGCGGCGCCCATCATTAACGGCAACCCTGCCGTTGAAACCGGCTTTGCGCCAGACGCGAAGATGGCCTCAGAGCCTCGCTCCGCCCTGGTCGTCCCTCTGGAGGGCGTCACAGGGCTGGTGGGCGTGCTGGCACTCTACCAGGCCGAGCCGGATGCTTTCACGGCCGATCACCTGCGCGTTTTGCAGGTAATCACCTCCAGGGTCGCCCTGTTTATTGAGAATGCCTTGAAGTATCGCGAGGCAGAGAGTTCAGCGACCGTTGACTACCTCACCGGCATGGCCAATGCGCGGGCCCTCTCGCTGCATTTGGAGCAGGAGCTGGCGCGCTGCCGGCGCGAACACTCGACCGTTGCCGTGATGGTCTGCGATCTCAATGGGTTCAAGCAAATCAATGATCGCTATGGCCACCTGGCCGGCGACAAAGTCCTGAAGACCTTCGCCAACCTCATCCGCGAAGTCTGCCGCGAATATGATTACGCAGCGCGCATGGGCGGAGATGAGTTTGTGATTGTCGCGCCCAACATGCCGCCCGGCTCAGTGAGCGAGAGGTCTGTCCTGCTCAGCTCGCTCGCGCAGCAGGCCGGCCGCGAAGTATGCGGCAAAGACTTTCTGTCGCTGAGCCTCGGAGCAGCCTTCTATCCGCAGGATGGTTCGGACACCGAACAGTTGCTGGCCGAGGCAGACAGAAAGATGTACGCCGCCAAGCAAATGCACTATGGTCAGCGCGACCCGCTGCTACCGGGCGCGGCGCAAATCCACCACGCTGTCACCGTAAACTGAATCGCGGCGGCGGGTGGCAGCCGCTCTACCCCGGAGCGGGCTCTTTGAATACCGTCGGGTGTTTTCGTGAATCTAGCTTGCCATGCGGGCGCACGCAGTTGCAGGCGCCTGGGACGCGGAGCGAGGGGATATCGGCAATGCAGCGATCAGCTTTTGTGTATAGGGATGCGCCGGGTTTGCAAACAGCTCGGCCGTGCTGCGGCACTCGACAATCGCCCCGCGCTCCATCACCGCGACACGCTGGCTGATGGTGGCAACTGAGAGCAGGTCGTGAGAGATATACAGAATGCTCATTCCCAGGCTTCGGCTCAGCGTCTTGAACAACTGCAACACCTCGGATTGGGTGATGACGTCGAGCGCGCTGGTTGGCTCATCGGCGATCAGAAGCGGAGGGCGGTGCAGCACCGCCATACCGATGAGCACGCGCTGCGCCTGGCCCACGCTCAGTTGAGCCGGATATCTGTGCAGAAAGCTTTCGTCTGCCGGCAGGCTCACGCTGTCCATGGTCTCGCGCAGCGCACGGCGCATCTCATCACGCGACGAGCGCTGGTGGATCTTCCATGCCTCCTCGAGCTGCCCGCCAATGCGCAAGGCAGGGTTGAGCGACGACATGGGGCTCTGCAACACCAGGGCGATTTCCTTGCCGCGCAGCGAGCGCATTGCGCGCTCCTTCAGCGGTTGAAGGTCGCGCCCGTTCAACACGATCGAGCCTTGCGCCCGGCCGTGCTTCAAGTGGAGAAGCTTAAGGATGGCCAGCGCCAACGTGCTCTTGCCGCAGCCGCTCTGCCCAACCAGCCCAAGCACCTCTCCCCGGCGCAGATCGAGCGCGAGGTCGCGCAGCACACCGGGCCTGCCCGGATAGTCCGCCCAAAGCCGAAGTTGTAACAGGGGCTGGTTCTCCATTAGCGGCCTTTCGAAGCCCCAGATCCAAGACTCAACTGGTCAGCATTCCAGTAGACCTGTGGGCGCAATACCACCGGATGCGCATTGTTGAGCGCCGTCGACACCGCGGAGAGCGAGTTCTTGTTCACCAGGTAGATGAACGGCTCCTGCTGCCAGGCAATCTCCTGCACCCGGTCGATCGCCAGTTTTCGCTTGTTCACGTCAAGGGCAGAGGCCTGCGCATGCATCAACCTGTCAATCTCCGCTTCCCAGGCAGTCGTCGCCGTCTTCTGGTTGGGGTTCCACACGTGATTCTCCGCCGAACTCAGCCAGACATTCATCTGCGAATCGGGATCGAGATCGTTATTCACCAACCCCAGCAGGCACGCTTCGTAGTCGAAGCTGCGCGTGATGCGCTCGATGAGCGCTGGGAAATCCAGCGTCACTACGTTCAGGCGAATCCCGATGCCGGAAAGGTCCTGCTGAATCATCGCCGCCATGCGCTCGCGCACCTTGTTGCCTGCATTCGTGATGATGGAGAACTCGACCGCGTGCCCCTCGCGGTCGTGCAGCACGCCGCTCTGCATCTTGAATCCGTCGCGAGCCAGCGCCTGTAGGGCGGACTTCTGATCGAATGGGTGTGGCTGGAGTTTGGCGTTGAACCAGAACTTGTTGGCCGGTGAGACCCAACTGACCGCGGGCCGCGCATGGCCGTGAAAGACAATGCGCGCCAAATCCTCGCGATTAATGGATGCAGAGATCGCTCGCCGGAATGTGGTGGACGAGAACCACGCCTTCTTATAAGTAGGCAGTGGCGCCCCGGGAACTTGGTTGAACCACATCTGCTCGGCGTCCAGCGAGACTCCGGCGTCAAAAACCATCCCGGGCGCCTGCGCCGCCAGCTTGTCGTAGTACTCGGCATTGAGCGAGTTGATAAAGTGAATCTCTCCGCGCACCAGGCGCAGCATCTCGATGTCCCGATTCTGCTGAATGTCGAGCCGGACAGTGTCAATATAGGGCAGTTGCCGGCCAGCCGCGTCGTGCTTCCAGTAATTCGGATTGCGCCGAAGCAGCAGATACGAACCGGCCTTGTCTTCGGCAACATAAAACGGGCCCAGCACCGCCATTTCCTTCTTCGGCGACCTGGACGAGAGAATGGCTACCTGATCAAAGAGCTTGTCAAGCCCGACGATGGGCGCGGGAAATGTGACCGTGACCTGGTTGCTGCCAGTGATCTGAGTGACGACTTTGCCGGTGCCGGCGCGGAACGAGTCCCCAGTGGGCGAGTGCAACGCTGGATCCAGCAGCCGCTCGACGGTATAGGCCACGTCTTCTGCGGAAAAGACTGTGCCATCGGAGAAGCGAACATTTTGCCGTAGCGTAAAGCTGATCGAGTTGCCGGCGCGTCCCAGCTTCCACGACGTCGCCAGCTCCGGCTCCAGCTGCTGCGTGCTGCGGTTCAGCCGCATCAGCACGCCGCCGGTCAGATAGCGCACGGTGTCTGAAGCTTCGTCGTCGACCAGCAACGGGTTCAAGGTCTTGGGCTCCGCCCCGATGCAGAAGCGCAACTGGCTCTCAGCTTGCGTGTGTAAGCCGGCGCCGCCCAGAACAACGGCCAGCGTGATCGAGATAAGGTTCAGGCGTTTCATGCCCAGGCCTCCTGTTTTTGCAGTGCAAGGTGGAAACAACTAACAGCGAGAATGAGCAACGCCAGGGGAACAAAGTGCCACGGCTGCCCGGAAAAGGTCGAGAAGCTCTCCAACTCGCGCAGCAAACTGCCCCACGAAGGGAGCGGCTCTGCCACGCCCAGGCCGAGAACACCAAGGTTGGCCTCGGTGAGAATGAAGACAGGAATCGATATCCAGAACTGCGCCGAAAGAACCGGCATGAGATTGGGAACAATGTGGCGCCAAAGCAGCCGGAAGCCGCTGCTCCCCGTGGCCCGCGCCAGCAAAACCATGTCAGAACCGCAAAGCTTGTGGGCGTTCGCGCAAATGACGCGCGCGGCCGCGGCCCACCCCAGGCAGCCCAGCAGCGCAAATGTAATCGCAACCGAAGTGACGGGTGAGACATTTAACGGCAACAGCGCACGCACCGTGATCAGCAAAAACAACCACGGCAGCGAGAGAAAAAGATCCGTAGCCGCCATCACCGCGGCTTCCAGCCATCCGCCCACAAAGCCCGCGCTGCCGCCGATCAACGCCGCCAGCAGGCTTGAGAGTAGCGCTGCCGCCGGCGCCAGCAGCAGCGAGACTCGCGTTCCATAGAGCAGCCGGCTCAGGCGATCGCGCCCCAGGTCATCGGTGCCCAGCGGATGCTGGTGCGAGGGCGCTGCATCGGGCAGGTCACGGAACTGGTGCGCGTAAGAGACTGGGGCAAGAAAGCCGGCCAGCAGACTGGCGGCCACCAGCGCGGCCAGAAACAGAATCGCCGCTACTCGCACGCCCTTCATCGCTCACCCCCATGAGTTGGGCGGCCCGCGAGTTCGGCCGCAGTGTTGGCCAGCAGCGTAACCAGCGTGACAATCATGGTGAGTACAACCAGCGTTTCCATGTCCCGCCCCAGCGCCGCCTGCCAGGCAAGCTGGCCAATGCCGGGCAGATCGCAGAGCGCTTCAACCGGGATGGCGGCCGCGAATGCCAGGCTCACCGAGACTCCAGCCAGCGCAAGCAACTGCGGAGCGGCCACCGGCAGCACGTGCCAAAGCAAAATCCGCAAGTTGCCCAGCCCCTTTGCCCTGGCCGTCAACACGTGCGGCAGCCCGGCACTCTCGGCGAGAAGATTGCGCGCGTAGAGAAAGACTTTGGGAAAGACAACAAGCCCGATAATCAGCTGCCCCGGAGCCTGCGCGATGACGAACAAGAGGGCCAGCACTGCGGCGGGAAGGCAAAGCAGAATGCTGGCCAGCAGGGATGCACCCAAATCGGCGAAGCCCGAGGGCGACATCGCCGCCACCATGGCCAACCCCAGTCCGAATGTCCACCCGATGGCCAACCCTAGCCCGACCGACTTGAGGGTTTCAGGCAGCCGTGCCGTCAACAGTTGCCCTACCGGCTGATGAAGCCTGCGCGAATATCCCAGGTCGCCGTGCAAGAGCTTGTTGAGATAGTGAAAGAAATAGCTTGGAAGACTTTCATCCGCACCCTGCGCTTGCCGTATCGCTTGGATGCTCTCCTGACTGAGCCGGCTATCCAGTTCCTCTTCGTCCACACCGTATCCGGGAGCAAGGCGCACCAGCGACGCTCCCAGAATGCCGCCCAGACCAACGACAAGGAGGAACCTGGATACGTACTTGCATACCTTGCGCATAGCTCACGATGCGTCGCGCCTGCAAGCAGATAGCTCCGCGCGAAACGCAGCTCCCATGGTCAATCTATCGCCCCTCAGGCTCGCGGCATGGTCATTCCAAGCAGACGAGTGCCCAGCCAAGCGAGGCTTCTTCCCTTTTTGGAATTGCACCAAGAGGGGAATCGTCGCACGGTGGAGTCGCACCCGCATGTGAGCCCAGCCAGAACCTCACATCCGTTTACCGGTTGCAGCAAAATGTGAATGGATTGCGCAGCGTATAACCGGATACGCGATTGGCGCATCGATGCTGAGTTGGCGTAACGACTGATGGTCCAGGCCTGCAAGCTCTACCCCACAGGCGATCTCGGCACGGACCTCGTTGCCGCAGCAATTGACCACTTTCACCTTGTCGCAATCCCGCCGAAGGTTCCAACTACAACAGTTCCCGAATTGGTGTAAACCGAGGCCGTCACTGTCGAGTGGCCTTTTCCCTTTGGGGTGGAAGAAAATGCCATCTTCCGCTGCATTGAAGAGGCCACGTGAATTCGGGAACCGCTCTAGATCCGTAGACCGGCATTCAAAGCTGATTTTCTCAAGATCATGCACTGTCTTTGAGAGCGCGAGAGCCTCTTCGGCAGCAACTTTGGATTCTGAGAACCCGAAAACAACCGTGAAAGGAATAGATTATGGCCTCGTCAAGAAGGCTGCCGTGCAGACTGCGTCCGCCCCAACAGATGGCAAGCCCTCGCCGATAACCGCCCGCGAGGCACAGGCGCAGCGCAGGCCGAAACGCAGAGCGAGGAAGAGGACTCCAGCGACGAGCTGGAACTGGCCAGCTTCGAACTCGATGGTCGTCTCGTTTGTGTTTCAGCGCTTTCCGCGCCTGGTGCGCGACATCTCCCGTAAGCTCGCAAGGAAGTCCAACTCATGGTCGAGGGCGAGCAGACTGAAGCGGACAAGACCATCATCATCGAGTCGCTGGCCGACCCGTTAATCCACACGCCCGCAACAGCCTCGACCAGGGTCTTGAAACTCCTGATGTCCGCCGTGCCTGCAGCAAGCACGAGACCGGCACGCTGACCATTCGCGCCGGTCAGGAAGCCGACCGCGTGGTCATCGGGATCGTCGACGATGGAAAAGGAATCGCCCCGGCCAGCATCAACCGAGAGCTGCGTCTGCTGCAATGCGGATCTCAACAGATTCCTCTTCGCAAAGCCTGGCGATGACCGGCCTTAACCGACTGCGGCCGCATGCCTTGCTCGCAACTCGCTATAGTCTTTCTGCAAACTGGACTCAGCCTCAGTCTGATCTGCTATCCTTTCCAACTTCACCGCCGTGTATTTATATTCCGGCGTCTTGGAGGCCGGGTCGTAGTGCCCCCCGGTCAGCTCGTTGCAGGCGCCAATCCACCATTGATAGGTCATGTACACCGCGCCTTCATTGGCGCGATCTGTCACCAACGCGCGAACGACAACCTTACCGCGCCGGGATGAAATCCAAAGCAGTTTCTGATCTTCGATTCCGTATCTTCTTGCATCCGCACTATTGATCTGCACATATCCAGGCTCATCGGCCAGGGTTTGCAGGGCCCGGCAGTTGCCGGTCATGGTGCGGGCAGAGTAATGCCCAACTTCACGAACCGTACAGAGCACCAACGGATACTCCTTATCCGTGGGCTCATGAGGCGGAATCCAGTCGGTCGCAATCAGAATCCCCTTGCCGCTTGGCGTGTCAAACTTGTTGTCTGTGTACAAATAAGTGGTCCCAGGATGATCCTCGGTGGGGCAGGGCCATTGCACATAGCCAAGCCCTTCCATCTTTTCGTAGGTTGCGCCGTAGAAGATCGGGCATAACTCACGCACCTCGTTCCATATCTCCTCGGTGTTCTTATAGTTCATGGGATATCCCATGGCGGCGGCCATCAAACTGATAATCTCCCAGTCCGGTTTCACATCGCCTTTGGGTTCAATTGCCTTGTTGAAGCGCTGAAAACCGCGATCCGCACTGGTGTAGACACCTTCGTGCTCTCCCCACGAAGTGGCCGGGAAGATGACGTCGGCAAACATCGCGGTCTTGTTCATAAAGATATCCTGAACGATGACCAGGTCCAGATTTCTCATGGCTTCGCGAAAGGCGGCCAGATCGGGCTCGCTCTGCGCGGGGTCCTCGCCGAAGATGTAGTAAGCCTTCAGCTTTCCCTCCTCCACCAAGTGTGGAACTTCAGTGAGGCAATGGCCCACATGTGCAGGAAGTTCAGGAACACCCCAGGCCTTGGCAAACTTCGCGCGCGCTGCCGGATCGGTAACCTTTTGATAGCCAGGAAAAACATTGGGAAGCACGCCAATGTCACACGCGCCTTGTACATTGTTCTGGCCCCGGACGGGATCAACCCCGCAGTTTGGATGGCCAAGGTTGCCGGTGAGCAGAGCCAGGCCGGAGAGACTCTTGACCACATTCACTCCCTGCCCCCACTGCGTTACGCCCATGCCCCATAGAATCGTGGCCGTAGGCGCGGCGGCATAAATACGCATCGCCTGACGGATCTGCGCCGCGGGAACACCGGCTATCTTCTCAACATATTCGGGCGGGTATTTGGCGACAACAGCCTTATACTCTTCGAAGCCTTCTGTGTACCTGGCTACGTAGTCCTTGTCGTATAACTCTTCCTCGATTAGGACATTGGCGAATGCGTTCACAATCGCCATATTGCTGCCGTTCTTGATGGGAAGATAGAGATCGGCAATGCGAGCAGTCTCGATAAAGCGCGGATCGCAAACGATGATCTTCGCGCCCTTCTCCTTGGCCTTGACGATGCGCCGGGCGACGATGGGGTGCGACTCGGCGGCGTTATATCCAAAAACCAGGATGCACTTGGTATCTTCGATCTCGCCGATGGAGTTACTCATCGCTCCATTGCCCAGCGTGGCCTGCAAGCCAGCCACGGAAGGCGCATGACAGACACGAGCGCAGCAATCCACGTTGTTGGTGCCGACCACTGCGCGCGCAAACTTCTGCATCACATAGTTCGCCTCATTGCCGGGCCCTCGCGACGAACCGGTCAGCATGATCGAATCCGCGCCGTACTTGCGTTTGATCTCCATGAGACGCGTGGCTGCGAAGTTGATTGCCTCGTTCCAGCTAACTTCCTTGAAATCGGCGCCGCGATGCTCGCGCAGCAGGGGCTTCTTCAAACGAGGCGTCAGCAGCTTCGTGTCATTCAGAAAATCCCATCCGTAATACCCTTTCAGGCAAAGTTCACCTTCATTGGTCACTCCGTTTGCCGGCTCCGCACCGATGATCGAACCGTTTTCGACCAGGAGGTTGAGCTTGCACCCGGATCCGCAATAGGGACAAACCGTTAATACTTTCTCTGCCATCTCGTTAATCCTTCTCCGATGAAACTGCCGGATTTCAATTCACGCCTGAGCCGCCACTCAAAAAGCACGCCGGCTTAGGCGTCGGCGTGGCTCATGTATCCATCCGAACCGCCAATCACCAGCATGGCCGCCGAGTGTTCACGCCGCTTGAGCGCAGCCGTGGCGAGCACCGCCGAATCAACAACGTAAATGGCCTTGGTCGGGCACACCTCAACGCAGGCCGGTCCGGCGCCGCGACTCTCGCACAGATCGCACTTGACAGCTTCAACGTGCGTCCTGCCGGAAGGGTGGTGGTCCGAGACCATCAGTTCGCATGGCAAAACTTCGATCACTCCAAAGCTGCAGGCGATCATGCAGCTCTTGCAGCCGATGCATTGTGATGGAATGACTTCGACGGAATGGTCGCCCTTGACCAGCGTGCCGGTCGGGCACACTGCCGCACAGGGCGCGTCGTCGCATTGGCGGCACTGAACCGGCGTGCTGACCTTCGCGGTTTTCACTACCTTGAGCCGCGGAATAAACGATGCCGGGGAGAGTGTGGCCAATGCGTCCGGCGCAGAATGGGCCAGCGCGCAAGCCAGCTCGCACGTTCGGCAACCGATGCATCTCCCCGGATCTGCAATTACCAACTTGTTCATAAGCTCACCAATTTCTTTCTCTCAGCCGGCGCATTTTGTGCCGGCAGGCAATCTGTTGACACTCACGACCAGATGTTCGGGAAACTCCCCGCAGTGGCAGCCGTACGCTGACGCTTGCAATCGAGACAGAGCACCTCGGCCTGCCCCTCGGGAAGTGCCTGAAGGCGCTGGTCCATAAACTTTTGCGTGATCACCGGAGCGCAGCAGGACGTGCACATGAGCAACGCGAATCGTGCGATGGTCAAATCCTGCCGCACAATGGCGCGCTCGCCGCCGCCGTCTTCCACGCGAATCATCCCTGTGGGGCAAACTGCGGCGCACGAGCCGCAGCCAATGCACAACTCAGAAAGCGCGCCGAACTCCGTGGTCACGTTCCGGCCTTGCCCGCGGCCCGCAAATGAAATAGCGGCGGCCCCGATCTTCTCCTTGCAGGTTCTGACGCAAAGCCCGCAACGCACGCACAGGTCATGTTGCGCGCCCAGGCCAAAGCGGGTGAACTCGACGCCGTAACGCTTGGCCATCGCGCGTAGCGATTCCGAGTCGGGGGAGCGGCCCAGCAGAAGTTCGAAGAGAACTTTGCGCGTCCGCTGCACGTCCGGAGAGTCGGTCAGCACCACCAGCCCTTCTGAGACGGGCAGCGTACAGGATGCGACCAACCCACGGCGCTGCGCCGGCCCTTCAGCCTCCACAACGCATACGCGGCAGGCTCCATACGAACCGAGGGCTTCGTGGTGGCAGAGCGTGGGAATCTCAACCCTCGCCAGGCGCGCCGCTTCCAGAACCGTCATGCCTTCCGGAACTTCATGGGTCTGGCCATTCAGCGTAATCGTGGTCATGGTTATGCCCTTACCACCGCATGGAAATTGCAGCTGTCGCGGCAAACTCCGCACTTGATGCACGCCGACTGCTCGACGGTGTACGCTTTCTTTCTCTCTCCGTGAATCGCCTTCTTGGGACACTGGAGTGCGCACAGCGAACACCCCGTGCACGCCTCGGGATCAATCGTGAAGGTGATCAGCGATTTGCAAACGCCCGCCGGGCACTTCTTATCGTGGATGTGCGCTTCGTACTCGTTGCGGAAGTAGCGCAGCGTCGAAAGCACCGGGTTCGGCGCCGTCTTGCCCAGGCCGCAGAGCGACATGTCGCGGGTCACAAGGCACAACTCTTCGAGCGCGGTAAGGTGCTCCGGAGTCCCAACGCCATCGGTGATTTCGGTCAGCAGGCGAACCATCTCCCGTGTGCCTTCCCGGCAGGGTGTGCATTGCCCGCACGACTCATCCATGCAGAACGAGACAAAGTATTTCGCCACATCCACCATGCAGGTGTCTTCATCCATCACGACCATGCCGCCCGAGCCCATGATCGATCCGACTGCCGTGAGATTCTCGTAATCCAGTTGCACGTCAATATGCTTTGCCGGAATGCAGCCGCCCGAGGGTCCCCCGGTCTGCACGGCTTTGAATGCCTTGCCCCCCGGAATGCCTCCGCCAACCCCGTAGATCACTTCCCGCAACCTGATCCCCAGCGGCACTTCAACCAGGCCGGTGTTGTTGATCTTGCCCACCAGCGAGAAAATCTTGGTGCCTTTTGACTTCTCTGTGCCAATCGAACCAAACCAGGCCGCGCCACGCTGAATGATCTTGGGTATCGTGGCCCAGGTTTCAACGTTGTTGATGCAGGTTGGCGCGCCCCACAGGCCCTTATTCACGGGAAATGGCGGCTTCGGCTTCGGTTCGCCAATCTGGTCTTCAAGTGAAGCGATCAGCGCCGTTTCTTCTCCGCAGACAAACGCGCCCGCCCCCAGCTTGACGTGAATATCGAAATCGAATCCGTGCCCCAGGACGTTGGCGCCCAGGTAGCCGCGCTCGCGGGCCTGGTCAATGGCGCGGCGCAGCCGTTGCACCGCCAGAGGGTATTCAGCCCGGATGTAAACATATCCCTTCGAGGCCCCGATGGCGTGCGCGCCAATCATCATGCCTTCAATCACCGCATGCGGATCGCCCTCGATAACCGCGCGATCCATGAACGCCCCCGGATCGCCTTCATCGGCGTTGCAGATCAGGTACTTTTTATCGCCCGTAGCGCGACGGCAAAACTCCCACTTCATGCCCGTCGGGAAGCCCGCGCCGCCCCGTCCCTTGAGACCGGAGATTTTGATCTCCTCAATCACTTGTTCCGGCGTCATGGCAGAAATTGCGCGGCGTGCAGTCTCGTAACCGCCAATCGCGCAATAGGCATCGATGTCTTCCGGGTCGATGGTCCCGCAGGCGCCCAGCACAACCTTGTTCTGCGCGGAGTGAAAGAGCGCGTATTCCGGCCCGGCAAGCCATTCCTTCACCGGAACCCCGCCAACTATGTGCTCGTCCACAATGCGGCTCACCATCTGCGGCTTCACAAATTGGTAAGCAGTCATGGCGCCGTCAATCGTGATTTCCACGATGACATCCTTGGCGCAGAACCCCATGCACCCCACCTGGTCCACGCACTTCTTGCCGAAGGTGGCTTGCAAGCCTTTCTCTGCCATCGTCTGCTCAAAGGCCTTCAGCACTTCTCCGGCGCCGGCCGCCACTCCGCCCAACCCCATGCAAACCCGCACAGAAATTACGCGGGAATTGTCCGCCGGTGTCACGGCAGGTTTGATCCCGCTTCCCGCTGCGGGAGAGTTCTCAACTGCCGCTTCCGGACTGGCCTCAATGACCTCAGCGTCATGTTCCTTGAGCATCTTCGAAATCATCTTTGAGGTGACTTCGCCATGGGTTTTATTTCCGACCACAACCACGGGAGCGAAGCTGCAGGCGCCCACGCAGCGCACCAGGCCAAGGCTGTACTGCATGTCCGCGGTGGTCTCGCCGGCTTCAATGCCCAGTTTGCGTTTCAACTCATCCAGGATGCGCGCCGCACCCTTTACATGGCAGGCAGTCCCGGCACAGACCTGGATCTGAAGGCGGCCCTTCGGCTCGAGGTTGAAGAAGTGGTAGAACGTAGCGATGCTGTAAAGCCGTGTGATGGGGATGCCCGTCTGCTGGGCCAGGTAATAGAGCACGTCCCTGGGCAGGTAGCCGTAGTTTGACTGCACCTCGTGGAGAACAGAGATCAGGTTCCCTGTCACTTCAAGATGACGGGCCAGAATGTCGTCAACGGGGTTCATTTCCATTCGATTGGCATGTACGGCCAAATCACAGGCCGCCGCTGCTCCCTCTCACAAATTTGCTCTTGAGCGCGATGCCTGCCGATTGCGGTTCGATTGGAATGGCAGGCCCATGCTTCTTCCTTGCCGGAGCTTCTGGTTCCGCAAACTGCCGAACGTTGCGCACAATGGAACATCGGCCCCTCGTTCTACGGGCAAAACCGTTATTTTATTGAACAGAACACTCTAGCGGTTATGCAACGGGCAAGCAAGGGTGAAGACACAAACCGTTGCGCATGAACTGGCAGAGGCCAAAGACACTCTGGAAGCAAATTCAAACAATCGGAATGGGCCGGATTGCCGCTGGAATCCACCCAGTGAACGCCGGGACCGGCTTTGGCCGATCCCTAATCTACACGGCCGACGCGGCGTTAGCCGCCTGCTATGTCGTTCGCCAAATTGGTGTTTTCCTTATCTTTGGATTGGTGCCAGCACCCCTTCTTGCCGGACCGAACCTCGGCCGATTTCTCTTGTTGCTCCGTATTATGAGTCCTTCAAGAGAAGATCCCGCGTGATCTGTGTCACAAACATCCTGCGAGGCGACTGCTTCCACAGATGGCGCGAATTGGCGCCTCCGGCAGAGGGTGATGCGAATCCGTGCGCCCATGTTTTGCATGTGCTTACAACAGGATCTAACCAGTCTTTGGAGCGGGCTGCCTTAGCGAAGCTTGCTCAACTCTGTGCGACCGCGCTTCTCAAAGTCTCCCCGGAGCGCAATGGTTTGTCCCAGGTATTTGCGAGCTTCTGGTGCATCCTCGCGAACCAAAGCAAGCTGCGCAAGATAGTAAAGCGCTGCCTCCTGCTGCGGAGAATCCCTTGCGGCAGCCACAGTGCGCAGCGTGCCTGCTGCGGAACTCAGGTCTCTCTGGTTCATTTGGCAAACGCCAGTAAAGAACTCCGCGGCCAGACCGTCGGGATCCTGAGCAGGCACCTGGGCAAGGCTCTTGATGGCGCCTGCGCAATCGTTCTTTGTATAGGCTTCCATTCCCTCGCTAAAGTGCAGGTTTCTGCTCTCTCCGCGCAGGTTGGATGCCCGGAACGCCGGCATCGCTAAATCGGCAAGCCGTGAAACCGCTAAAGCCGCAGCCTTGCCCGCTGCCGCCTGCACAGGGGACGCCGGCGGTTCAGTAGCGCGCGGAGCGGTGACCGCAACTGTCGGCTGTGCCGGCTGCCGTATCGTCCTGAGACTCACAAAACCCACCAACAGCGCTGCGGCGATTGCCCCCAGCCAGGCTCCCCTCACCGGCCACGCAATCGGCTTTTTCGGAGTCTGGAATGGTTTTGCTCCGAGATGCAGCGCAACTGCCTCAAATGATTGAACTTGCGCCAGACACGTGGGGCAATCGAAGAAGTGCTCCTCAAACTCCCTCGCCTCAACCTCAGGCAGTGTTCCTTGAAGATAGCGTTCAAGGCAAGCATCAGCAGGTGTTCCGGTGCATTGAGTCATGGCAATCTTCCTGCAATCAAGTCGTCCGGCGACTGCGTTTGTGACTGGCGCCGCACAGATTCTGTCACGCGGCGCGTTGCCCTCAGTTTTCGCTGTCGCACCACATCCGGGCTCAGTTGCAGCCTCTTGGCAATCACACCAGGCTTAAGTCCTTCCACGAGAGTCATTTCCAGAATCTTGCGGTCCACGGGGTCTAGGCTTGCAATCACCTCAAGCGCCGTGCTCTCCCGTAACTGTTCCTCCACCCGGTCGGTTGCAGACGACAGGTCGGGCAGATCGTCGGGGAATTCAAGAATCTCTGTCCGCCGGTTGGCGCGGTAGTGAGTGTACAGCTTGTTCCTGGCGATCGCAATCACAAACCCCGACAGCTTGCCAGGGTCTCGCAGTTGCCCCCGCCGCAGCGCGCAGATTGCCTCAATCAGCACGTCCTGTTGCAGATCCGCAGCCAAATCTGGACTGCGTGACCGCGCCAGCAACATCGCTCGCACCGGCTGTGAGTAGCGCAAGGCAAACTCGTGTTCCGCATCGCGGTCTCCTGCGCTGATTCGCGTCACCAACCGCTCATTTTGTTGAGCAGCGTCGTGCGTTAACGAGCTCGCCCTGTCGCTATCGTGACCGCTCATTTTTCCCGTCAATTCAATACAGTGACTCGGTTGTGTCATTTTCTCACACAGCGTATTTGCCCCCGTGCTTTTGATTGTTGAGCCGTGACTGGGGTAACAAGACCTGTTGTAAGCCATGGATCGACAATTACCGGTGCACAGCAAGCCGGGGTCAGGTCTGGACTGCCCGGCAAACCGTGCGCGCAAACCCGGAACCGGGCGAATGAGACAAACTGGCAGGGAGCCGTCGATCTGGATGCAGGGCGGCTCAACCGGGACCTGGTAGCCGTTGAGGTGCGCCGTCTGCGCCATGGCCACGGAGCCACAGGCCAGGGCGGCCAGCGCCAGCAACTCCGCGATCCTGCGCCGCCGGAAAATGCCCTTTTTCAGGCTGATTCCGGCCAACGCCAGAGTGCCGGCAAAGCCTGAAGCCAACGGCAGAACACTGATCGACGTACGCGGCATGTGCATCATTTCCAAACACACCTATGTCTTTCAGAACCGGGAGAGGGGAACCCTCTCGTGAAGCAGGACCTCCGCGCTGCTGGTCAACTCAAGCAATCTGGGACAAAGAGACACCCGTGAGAGCCAACAGAAGCGAACGCAATCGTCTCTGAGTTGACAGCGACCGGCATTGAAAAACAGTTAGGAAAAAAGGGAAAGAGATCCTCCAAAGCCTAAGCAGGCCAGAGTTTGGTTTGCAAGCAAACCTTCTGTCATCTCCCAATAACGAAAACTGCATCCCTATTCCGTTTGCGGCAACAAAAGGCCCCGTCCTTGCGGATGAAGCTTCAGACGGATGCCCCCCACCTCTGCGTTTCCGGAGGGAGTACCCATGGCCCTTCGGGCCACCTGCGGGATGAAAGTCGGCTCGTATATGACTTTCAACGGAGCGTGGGGCTTCAGAGCTTGCGGGAGATTCCGAGACGGAAGGAGGCGGGGGTTTTAACCCCCGCGAAGAGCTGCAAAAAAGGCCCCACCGCAAATGGAAGGCGTCTCCTCGCAGGTGCGTCTTCGCTCCGCCCTTACACACCCAGCCGGTTGCGGCGCACCAGCTCGCCAAGCGTCGCGTTGGTCTTTGGGCGGTAGCCCTTCAGCGGCAATATGCGTTCGTTGATAGCATCGAGCAGCCAGTCCGGCTGCGGGAAGAACATCGCTTCCAACTCCGGCGCGGGCGTGATCCAGTTGCGCGATCCCACCACGACCGGCGGCGCATCCAGCGAGTCAAAGCAAAGCTGCGTCAGGTTGGTGGCGACGGTTTGCAACACACAACCGCGCTCCACAGCGTCACTGATGAGAATCACCTTGCCCGTCTTGCGAACCGATGCAACAAGAGCCTCGTAGTTGATTGGATTGACCGAGCGAAGGTCGACAATCTCGGCCGAGAGACCGAATTCCTTCTCCAGCCGGTTGGCAGCTTCCACAGCGGTATAAAGCGCAGGTCCCAGCGTGACGATGGTCAGATCCTTGCCCTTGCGCTTGATCGATGGCTCGGAAAGATCGATCTCATAGTGGCCTTCAGGAACACCCTGCTCGGCAAACATCTCGCCGATGTCATAGATCTTCTGGCTCTCGAAGAAGACCACCGGATCAGTGCCGGCCAGCGCAGCCGCCATCATGCCCTTGGCGTCGTAAGGAGTAACCGGATAGACGACTTTCAGGCCGGGGATGTGGCTGGCCAGCGCGGTCCAATCCTGCGAGTGCTGGGCCCCATACTTTGCGCCCACTGAGATGCGAAGCACCACCGGCATCTTCACATCGCCGGCCGACATGGACTGCCACTTTGACAGTTGGTTGAAGATCTCATCGCCGGCGCGTCCCATGAAATCGGCATACATCAGCTCGGCGACCACCCTGCCGCCAGAGATGGCATAACCCACCGCCGCGCCCACAATGGCAGCCTCGGCGATCGGCGAATTGAACAGGCGATGGTAGGGCAGCAGTTCAGTAAAGCCGCGATAGACCGCAAACGCGCCGCCCCAGTCCCGGTTCTCTTCGCCGAACGCGATCATCGTCGGGTCGATGGAGAAGCGGTGCAACATGGCCTCAAACACCGCATCGCGCATGTTGTAGGTCTTCATCTTCGGAACAGGCTTGCCGTCCTGCGTAGCGGTGCGCACCTTCCCGGCGATCTGCCGCACCCGCGCATTTTCCGTAATCGGCTCAAGGAACTCCGGTTCGCGATCGTCGAACTTTTCCACGCGCTGGTTCGAGAACATCACGCTTTCCACCAGTTCGGAATCGATGGCAACGCGCGGGCTACGCTCCAGATCGACGGCCAGGCGGAACATGTCAAAGACCGTGGTCTCGATATTCTCGCGCGCGCTGTCGAGTTCGCGCTCGGTCAGGATGTGCGCATCGGCAAGGCGCTTGCGGAAGGCGATGAGCGAGTCCGCATGCTGCCAGTACTCGACCTCTTCCTTTGACCGGTAGCTGGATGCATCGGAGGGCGAGTGGCCGCTGATGCGGTAGGTGATGGTGTCCAGCAGAGCCGGACCGCGGCCTTCGGCGAGTATCTGCTTCTTGCGGCGGAAGGCATCGATGACCGACAACGGATCGTATCCGTTGACGCGCTCCGCGTGCATCTGCTCTGGGTTGACGCCCGCGCCAATGCGCGCGATGAACTGCATGCCCATGGTTTCGCCGTTGGGCTGGCCGCCCATGCCATAAAAGTTATTCATGCAGTTGAACAGGATCGGCAATCCTCCGCCCAGCGATTGATCCCACAGCTTGGTGTACTGGTCCATCGCCGAGAAGGTGATGCCTTCCCACACCGGGCCGCATGCGAACGAGGCATCGCCGATGTTGCAGACCACGATTCCCGGCTTGCGGTTGACACGCTTGTAGAGCGCCGCGCCGGGAGCAATAGAGCCCGAACCGCCCACGATCGCATTGTTCGGATAGATGCCGAACGGAGTAAAGAACGCATGCATTGATCCGCCCAGCCCGCGCTGGAAGCCGTTGTCGCGTGCGAAGATCTCGCTATAGGCTCCGTAAAGGAAGGCGCGGATGGCTGTCTCTCGCACCGGCCCCTGAAACTCGCGCGCCACGGGCGCAAGCATCGCGCCGCCCCGAGACTTTGCAATGATCTCGGATAGTTGCTGCTGCGGGATCTTGTGGATGCTGGACAGACCCTTGGCGAGAATCTCGCCGTGGCTGCGGTGCGATCCAAAGATGTAATCATCCGGCGAAAGCAGAAACGCCATGCCCACCGCCGCCGCTTCCTGCCCGATCGACAGATGAGCCGGCCCGGCGTGGTTATAGGTCACGCCTTTGTACGCGCCCTTGATCTTGATCTCGTTCAGGATCGTCTCGAACTCGCGAATCGCGCACATATCCTGCCAGATATGAAGAAGGTCCTCGGTGGAATAGTGGACCATCTCTTCCTCGACCGTGCGATCGTAGGCATTGATGGGGATATCGGACAGGCGGATGCTTGACTTGGAAAAGACGCTGCTCGGTTCGACAACAATTGACTTGGGCATAATCAAAACTCCTAATTGATCGCGGCAATCGCCTCTCGCAAGGCTTCAGAAACTGTGGGGTGCGGGAAGACCAGTTGGCTGGCATGGGTGGCGCTCATTTCCGTTTCAACCATCATGGCCGCGGCAATAATGAACTCACTGCTTGCATCGCCAATGGCATGGACGCCGAGAATCTCGCCAAACTCCGCGCCGCACAAAACCTTGACGACGCCAGTTCCATCCTCATGCTCGACCAGGTAGCGCCCCGCCACGGCCATGGGGACGAGCGACTTCTTGTATCTGATTCCGGCGGTCTTCAGCTCTTCTTCCGTGTGGCCCACCATGGCCATTTCAGGATGGGTGTAAACCACGGCGGGCAGCGCGTTGTAGCGCACCGCATCCTTCACGTCGAACATGTTGTTGACGGCAACAATGCCTTCGCGGGTGGCGGCGTGGGCCAGCATGCGCCGTCCCGTCACATCGCCGCAGGCCCAGATCCCCGGAACGTTGGTTTTGCCCTGCTCGGAAGTCTTGACGCCTTTTGCAGTAAAGTCGATGCCAACCTTTTCCAGACCCAGGTCTTCCACATTCGCGCGGCGCCCGGTGGAGTTGAGAATGTACTCGGCCTCAACGCTGGATTGCGTCCCGTCCTGCGCGGCGAAGTGGAGCGTGTGGCCCTCGATGCGGAGTACCTTTGCGGCCAGATGAAACTCGATGCCTTTCTTCGTCAGGATGCGCAGCATGCGCGCGGAGATTTCACCATCGGCGCCGGCTGCGATATCGGGCAGCATCTCAAAGACCTGGACCGACGCGCCGATCTCCTGAAAGAAGCAGGCGAATTCCAGACCAATGTAGCCGCCGCCCACGATTGCGATGCTTTTGGGCACTTGCTGCAACTCAAAAACGGAATTTGAATCGAGCGTGAACTCGGATTGGATGCCCGGAATCGGCGGCACCGCCGGGCGCGAGCCAGTAGCGAGCAGAAGATTCGCCGCCTCGTAGCGGGTGTCGCCCACTTCGATGGTGTTGCGCGCCACCAACCGCGCGTGCCCGGTGATCACTTCAACGCCCGCGCGCTTCAGCAGGCCCTGCACGCCTTTGGTCAGCGTTGCCACGATGTGGTTCTTGCGCTCCACCACGGCTGTCATATCAAAAACCGGCGTACCCACGCGCACACCGTAGGCAGCCGCTTCACCGCATTCGCGGAACAACCGTGACGAGCGCAGAAACGTCTTGGCCGGGATGCAGCCCACATTCAGGCAGGTGCCGCCGATCCACTGCTTCTCAACCAGCGCAACCTTCTTGCCCATCTTGCCGGCATGGATCGCCGCTTCGTATCCCCCGGGGCCTCCGCCGATGACGATCAGATCGTACATATCTGCTCCACGCTTTCGATTTTTTCCCGGAGAACTTTGAGGAACCGCGCGCCGGGCGCGCCATCAATGACCTGATGGTCGAGGGTAAGCGAGAGGCCGATGGAATCGATGAACTCCACCATGCCGTTCTTCCGCACCGCTTTGAGTTGAATCGCGTTGACCCCAAGAATCGCCACCTGCGGCGGATTCAGCACCGGCGTGAACGACTCAACCCCCAGCCCGCCGAGGTTGCTGATGGTGAAGGTCCCGCCGGACAAGTCGTCCGCGGAGATGGTGCCTTCAACAGCTTTGCCCGAGAGTTCCTTGATGCGGGCGGCCAGCGCCGCCGCGCTCAGCGCCTGCGCATCGTGCACCACCGGAACCAGCAACCCCCGCGGAGTATCGCAGGCAAACCCGATGTGCACGCCGCGACTCTGTCGAATCGTCCCGTCCACAAAAAGCACATTCAGATGCGGTGCCTCAAGCAATGCCTGCACGGTGCAGAAGGTCATCAGGTCGTTGATGTTGATCTCGGGTGCCGACGTTGAAGCCTTGATGCGGGCGCGCAGCAGCAGCAACCCGCGGGCGTCGGCTGAAGTGTTCAGCGTGTACTGCGCCGTGCCGGCCAGCGACTCGCGCAGGCGGCGAGCGATCTTTTCGCGAACGCCGGAGATGCGGCTTTCAGGCGCGCCCAGATCGCTGGCGAGAACCATTCCACCGATGCCCGAACCCTCGCGAGGAGCAAATGCCCCGTTGCGCACTCCCTGGCCCGCCGCATCTGAGACTCTTGCCGAGTTGTGGTAAAGCACGCGCAGATCGTTCTCAAGAACGCGGCCACCCGGCCCGGATCCGGCGACTGCCTGCGGGTAAAAGTTGTGTTCCTCGGCAAAGCGCCGCGCTCTCGGGCTCCAAGCCGCTGAAGAGGAAGCTACGGCAGCATCGGCCCCGGCGCGCGCAACCGGCTCCGGGTGCGCGCTTTGCTCGCTCGGCTCCTCGGAGCGCACGGCGCCTGCACCGGACGCACCTTCAGCTTGCGGCCGGAACTCCTCAACACTCTCTCCCGGATTGCCGATAACAAACAACTTGGTAAAAACGGGGACCAACGCACCTTGATTGAAGAAGCGCGCCAGCACGGTGCCGTCAACCGGAGCCTCGACTTCGAAGCTCGTCTTGTCGGTCTCAATTTCCACCACGGCTTCGCCGGCGACAACCGCCTGGCCCTCTTCCTTGAGCCACTTGCTGATCAGGCATTCTTCTACCGTGTTGCCCAGCTTCGGAATTTCAACTGCGACTGCCATATGGGTTGTCCTGATTCCTTCACTTGCGCAGTGCTCCTGGTGCTTGATTGCCCGCCGAAAGGAAGCTGGCGAAGTGGGCGCAAACTGCCAGTTCCGGGGTCTCGCCGCCGGGTCCGGGAGAAGATGCGCCTGAAAATTGAACTCAGATTAGATCGTTTGCGAGCAATTGTCAACGACCTGGAGGACCGTATGTGATCGTTCGTGTGCATTTGTTAGTTCGTTTGTGTTTTTTTCGATCTTCAAAGGAACCTTGCCGCGCCCCGCATTCATGGGTTTGCCTCAAGCTATCCAACTAAACATCTGACCATCTGAGTGCGTCAAGTAGCACTATTCAAGTCACTTGATGGATGGTCCACGAACTACAGGCCATGCAATTTGGCAGTCTGCTCACTTTACGTCGGCTACCAGGACTTCAACCTTCGCCTCCCGCAGCTGTTCGATATAGTGTGGCTCGGTTCCGGAATCGGTCACAAGCACATCCACATCGGTTGCCGGGCAAACATAAGCAAAACCCTGCGAGCCGAACTTGGTGTGGTCCACCAGGGCGATGCGGGTTTTGGCCGCCTTGAGAATCAATCTCTTGATCTGCGCCTCAGCCTGCCTTGAAGTCGAGATGCCATAGGACGGATCGATGGCGCTTACGCCAATCACGGCCTTGTCGACGCGAATCTCCGACAGAGAATGGCGAGCCCAGTCTCCCGAGAGGTAGAAAGTGTCTTTCTGGAGGTCCCCGCCAGTGCACAGCACGGTAATTCCTGCGCTCTGCTGCAGCTCGCAAACTATGCTGGGAGAGTTAGTTACAACCGTCACGCGGTTGCGCTGGGCGAGCAGGCAAGCCAGCTCAAAGACTGTGGTGCTGCTCTCCAGAAAGACAGTGTCGCCGTCGGCAATCAGGTCCACGGCCCGGCGCGCAATCGCCTCTTTCTCCTTGCTGTGGCTGCGCAGCAGCATCTCATAAGCAGGCTGAAAGTTCGTGCTGGACATGCGCGAAGTGGCGCCCCCGTGCGAGCGCACAAGCACCCCCTGGGCTTCAAGCGCCGCCAGGTCGCGACGGATGGTAATCGGTGTCGCGCCCAGCATCTCGCAAAGTTCGGCAGCGGCAACCGTCCGGCGCATGGAGAGAATCTCGCGGATGCGAAACCTTCGTTCTTCGGCAAGCATGGCGGAAAGAGCCCTCCTTTCGAACAAAAACGGACATTTTCATTCGCATTTGTTGCTGGCCCGATCTTAGCACGCAATCGCCCGAACGCGGGAACGAGCAGAAAGAGACAGTCTCCGGCAAACAGGCGGATTGGGGACCGCCCGGCAATCTGCCCGGAAGCGAGCTGGTGGGCTGAAAACGCGGCGCTTCGGCGTTCGTTGGTCTGGGCAGAGTTCTTTAGATAAACTCCGTTCTGCGAATAATCTCGTCCTGAAGTGCGCGGTCGAGTTCAACAAAGTAAGCGCTGTACCCCGCCACGCGTACCACCAGGCTGCGATATTCTGCCGGGTTCGACTGCGCCTCGCGCAGAGTCTGTGCCGAGACCACGTTGAACTGCACATGCGGCACATGCAGGCTGCTGAAGCCGCGCAGCAGGGAAACAAAGTTCGCCAGCGAGCGCTCGCCTTCAAAGAACGCCGGCAGAAACTTCATGTTCAACAGGGTGCCGTTCGACGCCAGGGAGAGGTTGGCCTTGCTGACCGAATTGAGCACGGAGGTCGGGCCCTTCACATCCTGGCCGGAGTTGGGCGAGAGCCCGCCGTCTGCCAGAGGAGCGCCTGCGTGCCGGCCGTCGGGCGTTGCGCCCACGGTTGCGCCCATGGGCACATGCGCGGACACAGTGTAGAATCCCGGCTGGTATGAACCACCTCGAACCGTGGGATAGGCACCCACAAGTTCGCTATAGCGGTTGGCCCACAGGTGAGCGAAGCCGTCCACGCGGTCATCGTCGTTGCCGTACTTCGGAACGCCATTGATCAGCCGCTGCCGTAGAATCTCCTGCCCCGCGAAGTCAGTGCGCAGGGCTTCAAGCAACTGCTGCCCGGTGACCCAGCGCTCGGTGAAGACCGCGCGCTCCACCGCGGCCAGGCTATCGGCCACGTTGGCCACCTGCACGCCCTGCACGCCAGAGAAGTTGTAGTGCGCGCCGCCGGCCGTCACATCCACGCCGCGGGCAACGCAATCCTGAATCACCAGCGACAAAAACGGCGAGGGCAGTACCTCCGCGTGAATGCCATCCACAATGTTGCAACCCTCCACCATGAGGCGGATCAAGTGCTCCGTCTGCCTGTCATAGCAGGCCTGGAACTGCTCGAACGAGGTGATCTCATTCAGCGGCGGTGTCGCCAAGCCGATCTGCACGCCGGTCTTGGGGTCGGCCCCGCCAAACAAAGTCAGCTCCAGAATCCGGGCCATGTTGAACATGGCCGCATCGCTCCAGCCCAATGCCTTGCCGGGAGTCGACAGCTCAACGCACCCCACCACCGCGTAGTTCACCGCATCTTCCGCCGCAACACCTCGCTGCATCTGGCCGGGAATGATCACTTCGTCGTTGAAGACTTGCGGCATGCCGCTGCCTTTGCTGATCACGAACGCAGCTGTTTCAAGAAAATCCTGCGGACTGTTCTTGTGGATGCGGATAGAAAGATTCGGCTGCGTCATGGCCAGGTCAGCCTGTGCACGCAGGCACATAAAACTCAACACATTCGTCGCGTCGCGGCCATCCGTCGTCTGGCCGCCGGTAGTGATGTTAAAGCCGATCGGGAATCCCGCGAAGTAGCGCGCGCCCGAACTGCTGCGCAGCAACACAATCTCATTGCACTTCAGCCAGAATCCCTCGAGCAACTCCTGCGCCTCATCCAGGTTCAATGCGCCGGATTCGAGATCGCGTTCGAGGTAGGGCAACAGGTACTGGTCAAAACGCCCGAGAGAAAAACTGCTGGCGTTGGATTCAATCTGCAACAGCACCAGCAAGAACCACACAGCCTGTAGCGCTTCGCGGAAATCGCGCGCGGGATTCCCGGCCAGCCAGTGGCAAGCGCTGGCAATGCCGCCCAGTTCGTTTTGCCTTGCGCGGTCCGGCTCAGCCTTCAGTTGCTCGCTTGCCAGTTGCGCATAGCGCGCGATGAACTCGCCGGCGGCGTTGAGCGCGACGTTGGCCGCCTCGTAAAACACCGCATCGGGATGCGGATTGGCTTGCTGCGCCGCGCGAACCTGCGCGCGCAGACCGCAAATCCCAAGCCGCAGCCAGGCAGGCACGTCGGGCAGTATGTGCCCCTGCGCGTGGTCGGTCTGGTTCAGCTTGAATGCCTTGCCGCGCACCGCGGCCTTGACTTCGTCGGTGAGCCGCGCATCCACAATGTCCTCAAGCGTTGAGCCACGCCAATAAGGAAAGATCTCTTCGCGCAGCTCCCTGATGCGCTCGGCGTCAATGTTGAAAGGATCCTGCGGGCGCGTGGGAAGAATGTCCAACTCCTCATCAATCCAGTTCACCGCGCCCTCCGGCGCGATCACGCCCATGCGCGGCAGCAAGGATCGATTGCCGGCAATTACCTCGTCGGGATGGATTGCGATGGGCATGTTGCGCACAAGGTGCAGCATCATCGCGGCTCGCCTGAGAGGCATGGGCTGGCCTTCGGTCTGGCGATAGGCCTCGGTCGCGAGCCGCGCGCGCACCAAGTCGATCTCCCGCTCATTTTCAACCAGGCGCTTGCGCATGCGCGCATGCCGCTCGCTTGCCGCGGCCGATTTCCAGTCTTCCCGGGGGAAGGCCAGCGCAGGATGCGACTTCAGATCAGGCAATTGGGTACTCATCAGCTTCCTATCGTCACTTCGAGTTGTTCCGCTTCAAGAATGCGTGTCAGTTCCCGCACCCGCTCCGGGGTGAGGGTTTCCTGGCCTTCCATCGCGTAGGGGCGGCCAAGCGAAGCGTATTTAGACTTTCCGAACGCGTGATAAGGCAACAGGCTGATCTGCTTTGAAAGGCCCGGCTGCCCGGCCACAAAGCGCGCAATGGCCGCCAGGCTTTCCGCGTCCGCATTGAATCCGGGAATCAGCGGGACGCGCACGCTCACCGGCGCTTTGATCTCTGCCATGTGCCTCAAATTCGACAGGATCACTTCGTTATCCACGCCAGTCCACTCGCGATGGACTTCAGGGTCCATATTCTTCAAGTCGAAGAGCACCAGGTCGAGGTGAGGCAGCAGCCGCTCGAAGACCTTCCAGCGCGTGTGGCCGCTGGTTTCAATAGCAGTCGAGAGCCCCGCTCTCTTGGCCAAGATCAGCAGCGCTTCGGCAAAGTTGGGTTGCGCCGTGGGCTCGCCGCCGGTCAACGTCATGCCGCCTCCGCCCGTATAGAAGGGCTGGTCGCGCAGCACCTCGCCGATCACATCGCCCGCCGTCCGCTGTACGCCAAGCCAGCGCAAAGCGCCGCCGGGGCAGACCTCAGAGCGCGGACTGAACTTGTCCTTCTCTGCCTGCGTTACCGCGCCGTGTTCCCACTCATCGGCACACACATCGCCAAACTGCCCGCAGCGAATGCATTGCTGGGCCGACAAACCCAGCTCCGGCTGAAACCGCTGCGACTCCGGATTGCAACACCAGGCGCAACGCAGCGGACAGCCTTTGAAGAACACGTTGGTGCGAATGCCGGGACCATCATGGACAGAAAAATGCTGCACATTGAAGACCACACCCGCGACATCTTCCGGCCGCGTCTCCTCAGACGCCTCTTCCCTGGGCGAGCCCGCATGCGACTCGCCGGCCACGAGCGCGCTGTTGCGATTGGCCTCTGCCAGCGCGTGCCGCGCCATCCAGCCGCTGCCCAGAATGTGTCCGTCGTCGCCAATCTCCGTAGCCACAATGCGCACGCCGCATCCCACTGAGCGATAACAGTGCCGCGGCACCGCGCGGCGCGCCGGCTCCAGCAGCAGGTCGCCCGCCTTCACCACGCTGCCGCCCACAACAAAAAGATCCACATCGAGCACCATGGCCAGCGTGGCCACGGCCGCGCCCAGTGCGCTGCCGGCCTCTTCCATCACCTGCCGCGCCAGCTCGTTGCCTGCAAGCGCCAGATCGACAACGTCCACGGCGGACATCTCGGTTGCGTGGTCGGACGGGTCAGATTTCGCAGCCTGAAGCTTCCTCTGATAGCGGCGTGCCAGCCATGGGCCGGCAATGAAGGTCTCAACGCATCCACGCGATCCGCAGGAGCAAAGATCGCCCGCGCGGTCCAGCGGCACATGCCCAACCTCGCCGGCAGTATTGTTCTGGCCGCGAACCATTTGCCCGTTCACGATAGTGGCGGAGCCCACGCCGGTACCGGTGATCACGTAGGTCATGCTCCGCTCACCGCGTCCAGCGCCATAATAAAACTCGCCCAGGCAAGCGGCCTTGGCGTCATGGTCAATCTGCACGGGAATCCCAAGCCGTGTTGAAAGCATCTGTTGCAGCGGCGCGTAATGCAGACCGGCCAGGTTCGGCGGATCCAGCAACATGCCCGCCGCGTTGTCCACGGGACCCGGCGCGCACAGCCCCAAAGCCGCAATGCGAGCGCCCTCAGGCCGCATCGCCGAGAGCGTTTCCACCTCTTTGGCGATGCGCTCCACTACACTTTGCGGGCCCAGCGCCGGATTGGTAGGAATGCGGACCCGCGACACAACGCGGTTCTCCGGGCTGATCAATCCAGTTTCGATCTTCGTCCCACCCAGGTCGACGCCAATCACCCAATCGTCGCTCATTGCTCTCCCCAAATGCCTCTCTGCAACTTACGCGCTCAACACGACCGAAGGGGCGGTTTTCGTTCGGCCCAGCCGCACCAGTTCCGCGGCGGTCTGTTGGTCAGTACACAATGCGTTCAACACCCCCGAACGCAGCGCTCCCAGAATCGCTCTCACCTTGGCCGGCCCAGCAGCCATGGCGATTGTGTTCGGTATCCGCCGCAGCTCATCCAGAGTCAGTCCGATCATGCAATCGTTAATGGTGCAGGGGTGCAGCTCGCCCGATTCGCGAATAAACTGCCCGCCCATCTCCCCCACGGCTCCCGCGGCCTCAAGCTCTTTCAGTTGGCTGGCTGAAATCAACTCTGCATCCACGTAGTGGCTGGTGCCGGGGTTCACGCCGCCAACTCCCACCAGGGCAATGTTTGCGTTGCGCGCGGCCTTCAGGGTCCGTTCAATCGCCGGTTGCGCGCGAAGCAGCTGGGCCGCCTCGCGGCTGTTTACATACAAAGGCGACGAGAGCAACTGAATCTGTCCGCCCAACTTGCTGGCCAGTTGGCGCGCCAGCGCGGCGCTGTCCAGATCGGGAATCAGCGAGGGGATGCTGCCCATGGCCTGCGCCACATTTACACGGACCTGCGTGATCGGCCGGAAGGCATTGATCACCTCGTACGACGAACGCCCCAGGCAGACTGCCAGGGTCATGCCATCCTGCACAGTGGTAGCCAGGTGCCGGGCCGCCATCTGGCCCAACCGCCGCAGCCCGATGCCATTGCCGTTGGGCCCGAAATCCTGCGGGCCGGACTTCAAGACGAGGGCGCGATCCAGGCCGAAGGCGCCGCACAGCCCGTCTTCGAGGCTGCCATCCCGCTCAATGGGCCAGTTGATGGTGATCTGAACAATCTGCGCTTCGCGGGCCTTCTTGAGGAGTCGATAGACTTTGACGCGCGACAGACCCAGGCGTTTGCCGATCTCCGATTGGCCCAGGTCAAGCTCGTAGTAAAGCGATGCGACTTCTGCCAGGAGGTCGTGTTGGGCGTCGTCAACCATAGGATCTGTGCCTGTGTGCATTTGCACACAATAAGTGCATTTGCTTAGAAAGTACTGCGACTTCGCAGGTTTGTCAAGATCCAGCATCACCAAGGTGCGATTCCTAGCAGGCAAATAGATGAAGGTAATTCTATGTAGAGCAGCAACTTACGTGAGGCATGCGTCTAATCGGCTTTTGCCGCCGCGCACTCCGCCGAGAGCCTTGCGAGAGCGCCGACCAGGGCGCGCACATCTTCCTCGCGCACCAGGAACCGGGTGTATTCGCGGTCGGAGACCGTGCCCATGGCAATCTCCTCTTTACGAAAGAGCACCGGGCTCGGGAAGGCTGTTCTCAGGCTGGCATGGAACTCGCCGGCGCCGCTAGCCTGCGCAATTCCGGCAATCGTCTTGAGAGAGACGCCTCCGCCGGGCATGATGGATGCGCGGTCGCCCGCCGCCTTCACCATGCGGGCGATGGTAACTATGCCGAGGGTTGCAGTGGGCGCGCCGCCTGAGGTGAGAATTCGGCTTGCGCCGGTGGCCAGCACGGCCTCAAGTGCGGCAGGCAGATCGGGAGTCATGTCGATGGCGCGATGGAAGGTGACGGGAAGCGGAGCGGCCAGATCAACCAACTGTCTTGTGCGGGCAACGTCGACGCAGCCACGCTCGTCAAGCACGCCGAGGACGACTCCGTCAGCGCCGAGTCGACGCGCCTGTTTGATCTCCTCCTGCATCACTTCTAATTCAGACAAGGTATAGCAGAAGTCCCCGCCGCGCGGGCGAATCATGACGAACAAGTCGATCGCGACGCTGCGGCGAACCTCGGCAATCAAACCTGCGCCGGGCGTGACCCCTCCTTCTAGCAGGGCCGAACACAGCTCAACCCGGCGAGCCCCTCCGCGCTCGGCTGTGATGGCTGACTCGACGGAATCGATGCAGACTTCAAGTTGCATGAAGACAGTATCCCTTGACCCAAACAAGCACTGGGTTCCCCGCCGAGTATAACGCGGCCTTGGGCAAACGCAGCAAGGGCCGGGGAAGATTCCCCGGCCCTTGCATGCCATGTCAGCTCGTCAAGACTACTTGATGATGTCGTTGGCTGAAGTGACCGCGCTGGTTGCGTAGCCTGGAGCTACCGCGATGGCTTCAAGCGTTTCAGTTGCGGAGACCTTCACCGGGCCGGTGTACTTGGTTGAGCTGGTGGTTGGCGTGGTTCCGTTGGCGGTGTAGTAGAAGGTTATCCCAGCTGTGGCGTCAGTCGTGGTCACAGTCTGCGGTCCTTTGCAGGTTCCAGCCTTGAGCGAGAACTTGGGAGCTTGCGCCTGGCCTGGGTTGATGGTGATGGCGCAGGTAGTGCCTGTCGCGCCGTGGGCATCGATTACCTTCACCTGGAAGGTGCCCGAAGCTGTCGGCGTACCAGTGATCGCACCAGTCAATGTGTTCAGCGTCAGGCCGGCAGGCAGCGTACCCACGACCGAGTAGGCATAGGGAGCCGTGCCGCCAGTCACCGTCACCGAATCGGAGTTAAATGCTGCGCCCACCGTTCCTGTGGTCACCGCTGCGCAGGAGACCGAGAGAGCCGCCGGGATGTTCGAACACACGCCTGTCGGAAGCGCCCCGGTGAACGGATCGCAACGCACCTCGCCCGTCGAACCGATGCTGGCTGCGATGAATCCGCCGCCCATCTGGCTGCCACCGCTCAGGTAAGCATTGGGACCCAGAACCGTCGTATCGATTTGCCCGTCGATTGTCACCGAGGTTGCGGTGGCAAAATTGAACAGAAGAGTGCGGGCATTTGCATCGGTTATGCATCCATCGGTTCCGGTCTGTCCATTCACGGCTCCAAGAGGTCCCCTCGGGGTGTCAACGCCTGTTACGACGATGGGCCAGCCCGGAATGAACGGCTCGCCCGCATCCTGAACACCGTTTCCATTCGCATCATTGAACTTGCAAACGTTAATGTAAGCGGAGGTTGTTGATGCGACCTTGAAGTTATCCGTCTTGCTGTCGCTGTCGCAAAATCGATACGTGATGTTGCTGCTCGATTTCGAGCAGTTATTGTAACTGGTGATCGGGGTGATCCGGGCCTTGTATTCGCCTCCCGGATTGGGCGTGGTATCGTACCAATTTTGGCATCGAAAAGTGTTCCGGCACTCAGATTGTCTGTCCTCGGGGAGGATATGCTGGGGCAAAGCTGAAACGGAGTTTCGCCGTTGGCCGAATCGTAGGTTCCCAGCGGATGGTAACCGTTGGGGCAACTGGAAGGCGCCGGATATAACGACATTCGCCCTGGGCCGGAAGCGGAGGTCACCTTCGACGACTTCATCTACGACCTCAATGAAAACCATACGTCGATGATGATGAAGGTCGCGGCAGGCAGTTTCCGGTTTGTTTCAGGAAAGCTGGCCCACCCTGACCCGGCCAGCAAGACGGCCACTCTGCCCACAGGTTCGCTGCTGCTAAAGTTTAACCGCGTCATGGACGCTGTGGTGGGGTTCAAAGATGTCTGCGCGAATGACGCACACCCGCGCATCATCAACCTGGGCACCCGCGGCAAGGATGTTGAATTTGAGCATGACCAGGACGGCAAGGGATCATGGAACGAAGGAACAGACCACTGGTGGATCTGCGCCTACTATGGCAACATAAACGTCACCGGCGACAAAAGCTATCCGGTGCCCGTGGGTCAATGCTTCATCCGGTTCACCCACCCTGACAGATCGTCCGAACCCGGCGACCATGGGACTCCATCGGTCAGTTTCCCAACTATGACGACAGTCCGGGCGCAGCGGCCACGGTGATCGGTAAAAGCGCGCAATTGAGCGTGACCAACTTCTGAGACAATAGCATCACCATCCCGACAACGGGGCGGCAGTAGGCGGGTTGCTGCGTCGTGCAGGCCTCTCTGTGGATTATAGGCAACTAGGAGATGCGCTCTTCTTACAGGTACAAGCGCCGAGCCGGGAATTGACATCGCCGGTCCGAAGCGGATATCCTCCCCCTGCCTGAATGAGGCGGAGAACACCCATCATGATTGGATTAGTGAACTACGCCATCGAGCCCTACTCGGTTGAGCTGCGCGACATTCCTGTTCCCGAGATCGGCGAAGACGACGTGCTGCTGAAGGTGCATGCAGTCTCGGTCTGCGGCAGCGATCTGCATCAATACACCGGCAAGCAGAGCTGGAAGGTGAACTATCCTGTTGTGCTGGGCCACGAGTTTGCGGGTTCCATCGCCGGGCTGGGCAGCCGTGTGAGCGGCTTCAAAGAGGGCGACCGTGTGGCCAGCGAAACAGCCGCGCAGTTGCCTTCTGACTCGGCCTTCATTCGCCAGGGGCTCTATAACCTCGAGCCGAAGCGGCTTGGATTCGGCTACGGGGTAAATGGCGCCATGGCTCCGTTTGTGAAAGTGCCGGCGCGCTGCCTGCATCATGTTCCTGCCGCGCTGTCGCTGGAGAAGGCGGCGCTGACTGAGCCATGCTGCGTGGCCTACAACGCGGTCTGCGTAAACTCGCACATCCGGCCCGGCGATACGGTTGCGGTGATTGGCCCCGGCCCCATCGGCCTGCTCTGCGCGGCCATGGCCAGGCTCTCCGGCGCGGGGCACCTCGCCGTGATCGGGATTCCCGCCGACGCCAGACGCCTGGAGACGGCAAAGCAGATGGGTGCTGACTCGATCCTCGGCGCGCAGGGCGAAGATGTTGCGGAGTGGACGAGGAACTTCGGCGACGGTTACGGATTTGACCTGGTAATCGACGCGGCGGGCGTTTCTGCCGCCCTGAAACTGGCGCTCGACCTTGTGCGTCCTGCGGGGCAGATTACCAAGGTGGGCTGGGGACCGCAACCGCTGAACTTCTCGCTCGATCAACTGGTTCAGAAGGCGGCCACACTGCAAGGCAGCTTCTCTCACAACTGGTTAGTCTGGGAAAAAGTGCTGTCGCTGCTGGCCAGCGGCAAGATCGACGTTGATCCTGTCCTCAACCGGGTCTCGCCCCTTGCCGAATGGCGCGAGGCTTTTGACGAAATGCATTCCGGCAAGATTGTGAAAGCGGTGCTGAAACCATGAATCCGCAGGCAACCCCAGCAAGTGCGCGTTTGAAAGACAAGGTCATCCTGGTCACGGGATCGACCACGGGCATCGGCGAGGCGATCGCGCGCCTGTTTGTGCGCGAGGGTGCGCAGGTTATGATTCACGGCAGACGCAAGGATGCGGCTGAGAAGCTCGCCCGCGAACTCGGCGACCGTGCGGCGTTTGTGATCGGGGCGCTGGAAGATCCCGAGACTCCAGCCAACCTGATCGCCGCCACCATCGAACGGTTCGGCAGAATCGACGGCCTGGTGAACAATGCCGCCCGCATCACTCGCTGCGTCCTTGAAACCGCCACGCCGGAGCTCTTCGACCTCACCATGGCCGTCAATGTGCGCGCTCCGATGCTGCTCATCCAGGCGGCGCTGCCGAATTTCATCAAGCGAGGCCATGGCCGCGTACTCAACATCGGATCCATAAACGCCTATTGCGGCGAGTCGAACTTGCCGATTTACTCCATCTCCAAGGGCGGCCTGATGACCCTCACGCGCAACCTGGCCGATGCGCTCGCGTCGCAGGGTATCCAGATCAACCAGCTCAACGTCGGCTGGACCCTAACGCCTAACGAGTATCAGTACAAGCTGAACGATGGCTTGCAACCCGACTGGCCGTCGCATCTGCCATTCGGTTCCGCGCCCTCGGGCCGCATTCATTCGCCGGAAGAAGTTGCTATGGCCGCGATCTTTTTCCTTTCCGACGAAGCGGCGCTGATCAACGGCTCGGTTCTCGATGTGGAGCAATTTCCGGTCATCGGCCGCAACCCGGTTAAGGTTGGAAAATGAGCGCGCAAGGTAAGCCACAACTGGCTGCATTTCCCAAATGCTACATGGATCAACTCTGCGTCGATAAAACCATGACGCTGTTTGACTGGATCGACCTGGCAGCCACCCTGGGCGTGGATGGGCTGGAGTTTTATTCAGGCTTCCTTGAGGAAGATCCGGCGTTTCTTGAAAGAGTCAAGTCGGCGCTCGAGCGGCACAAGCTGGCCATGCCCATGCTCTGCTGCTCGCCGGACTTCACGCAACCTGAACCGGCATTGCTCAAAAGAGAGATTGAGCGGCAAAAGCGAATGATCGAGATCGCCGCCTATTTTGGCGGCGGCTTTTGCCGTGTGCTCTCAGGCCAGCGCAGGCCAGAGGTTTCACGCGCGGCCGGCGTGGCCCAGGTGGTTCGCGTCATCAAGGATCTGCTGCCGTTTGCTGAAGAGCATGGCGTCGTGCTGAACATGGAGAATCACTACAAAGACAATTACTGGCAGTATCCCGAGTTCGCGCAAAAGATGGACGTCTTTGTCGAGATCGTCGACCAGATTGACTCGCCCTGGTTCGGCGTCAACTACGATCCCTCGAACACCATCCTTGCCGGCGAGGACCCGCTGGAGCTGTTGGAGCGCGTGAAGCATCGCGTGGTGACCATGCATGCCAGCGACCGTTATTTGAAGAGCGGCACCATTGAGGACCTGCGCAAGGAAGAAGATTCTGTTGGCTACGCCAGCCGCCTTGCGCACGGCGTCATCGGCAAGGGCATGAACGACTACGACAAGATCTTTTCCACGCTCAACGCGGTGGGATTCAACGCGTGGATTTCGATTGAAGACGGCATGGACGGAATGGACGACCTGCGACAATCGGTTGCGTTTCTCAGAGCCAAAATCGATCGCCACTTTGGCGGCTGAGAGCGGAGCCGATGTTCGCAGTGGTTCGCGCCACGCCCCTCAGCTTTCAAGAAAGGAATGCCCAACGGACCGCGCTCAGCAACGCAAAGCCGGCCGCCAGGCAACAATACGATGAAGACCATTGTGCAGATTTCTCTCGATCTTATTTCGATTCCGGAAGCAATTGAAACCGCGCACCTCGCCATGCGCTCAGGTGTTGACTGGCTTGAGGCGGGTACACCCCTGATTATTGCTGAAGGCATGAATGGCGTGCGCGCGTTGCGCGCTGAGTTTCCCGGCGTGCCCATTGTTGCCGATCTCAAAACCATGGACGGCGGCTGGCTGGAAGCAGAGATCATGGCCAAGGCCGGCGCAACGCACGTCGTGGTGATGGAGCGCGCGCATCCTGAGACGGTGAAGATGGTGGTGAAGGCCGGCCGCGATCTTGGCGTGAAGGTGATGGGCGACAACCTGGGCGCGCCCGACATGGTTGCAGCCGCCAAGCGGCTCGAAGATCTGGGCTGCGACTTTGTCATTCATCACATTGGCTACGATGAACGGCGCGGCCTGAGAGCGGCAGGGAAGCACTGTAATACCCCGCTCGATCAACTGCGCGAGATTGTGGCGGCTGTCCGCGTGCCTGTGCAGGCGGTTGGCGGCCTGACCACCGAAGAGGCCATGCGCACTCCTGAATATGGTGCTCCGCTGGTGGTGCTGGGCGCACCGCTGACCATTGACGCGGATTCGTTCAAGACGGCGTCCGGCAATCTTGAAGACAAGCTGCGCATGATCTGCGACAAGGTGCATGCCTACAGCAACTGAATCGCTCCTCATGGCGCGGCGGGCTCCGAGGAAAGTAGGCTGGAGAATCATGCGAGGAGTCACACGGTGAAGGTACTGATCACAGGCGGCGCTGGATTTGTGGGTACGCGGCTGGCGCGTGAATTGCTGAAGAACGGAAAGTTGGCGGATAAAACCATCGAGCAACTGGTGCTTGCCGATCTGAGCTTGCCGCCGGCGGATCTGCTGGGCGACCGGCGCCTGCGCGCAGCAACAGGCACGTTGATTGGCCAGTGCGCGGAATTGAGCAAGGAAAGATTCGATGTGGTCTTTCATCTGGCCGCGGCGGTATCGGCTGAGTGTGAGGCGGACTTCGACCTTGGCCTTCGCTCGAATTTAGATACCACGCGCGCGCTTCTGGATGCGCTCCGGACGGCGGGCAATGTGCCGCGCTTTGTCTTTTCCAGCTCGCTGGCCGTCTTTGGTTCCGACCCCGCACTGCCCATGCCGGCGGCGATCCGCGACGACACCCTGCCCACGCCGCAATCGTCGTATGGAGTGCAGAAGTTTATCTGCGAGCAGTTGGTCGCCGATTACACGCGCAAGGGTTTTATTGATGGGCGCAATGTCCGCCTCATGACCGTCGTGGTGCGTCCCGGCCGGCCGAATGGCGCGGCGTCGGGGTTCATGTCCGGCATCATTCGCGAGCCGGTCAGTGGCCAGGCGTCGATTTGTCCGGTAGCGCCGGAGACCAGGGTGGCCCTCGCCTCGCCGGCGCGCACAATTGAGGGCCTCATTGCAGTGGCCGAGGCGCCGTGGGAGGCGCTCGGCGGACGCACCGCCATCAACCTGCCCGCGCTCACCGTGAGCGTAGGCGAGATGCTGCAAGCGCTGGAAGCCGCGGCTGGACCAGAAGTGCGCGCGCTCGTCACCTTCAAACAAGACGCGACCATTGCCCGCCTCGTGGGCGGCTGGCCGGCGGCCTTTGATAACTCGCGCGCGCGGCGGCTT
>Ga0302320_10002746_pt1 | contig 41150 bp, 37 predicted proteins | sample Bog_T0_3_FD_202130 | JGI IMG/M metagenome (GOLD analysis project Ga0302320, IMG submission 202130) | Peat permafrost microbial communities from Stordalen Mire near Abisko, Sweden - Bog_T0_3 | ecosystem: Environmental > Terrestrial > Soil > Wetlands > Peat | place: Sweden: Abisko, Stordalen Mire... | reverse complement strand
GGGCTTCCGGTCCCCATCAAAGCGGTGTGGCACATGGCTCGACTGCTATCGGTGAACGTCGGACTTCCGCGTGACATTGCCTGGAGGGGCCGCACCGTCCACACCGGGATCTGGAAAGCTCCGGTGACGGGCCGCTGTCGGGTCAGCCGGCTGAACCTGGCCGGCGACGGTCAGGGCGACCTCCACGGCCACGGCGGCGAGCAGCGGGCCGCCTTCGTCTACCAGATCGAATCGTATCGCTACTGGCAGGAGCAGCTGAAGCGGGCCGACTTTGTCCACGGGCAGTTCGGCGAGAATCTCACCGTCGAAGGATTGCCCGACGATGCCGTTTGCATCGGCGACCGTTATCAAATCGGCAGCGCCCTGTTCGAGGTCACCCAGCCCCGCGTCACCTGCTATCGCGTCGGTATCCGGATGAACGAGCCCCGGATGCCGGCATTGCTGACATCCAGCGGCCGGCCGGGGTATTACTTCCGCGTCCTGCGGGAAGGCGAGGTGGGCGCCGGCGACGACATCGTGAAGGTGGGAGAGGCGACCGAGCGCATGACCGTCGCCGAGATCAACGCGCTGCTCTATTCGCCCGGTCATGCGCGCGATCGACTGCAACATGCATTGAAGATCGAAGCGCTTTCGCCGGGATGGCGCAGGTCATTCGAGGCGTTACTGCAGAGCCAGATGACTGGCGCGGGAAGCGGTAATGCGGGACTCGTGCCGGCATCCGCGGCGCACCCGGCTGCGCCAGGTTTCTGGCCGCTGGCGGTCACGGCGATCGACCGGGAGTCCGCCGACGTCATCTCGCTGACGATGCAGAGCGCGGATGGTCAGCCGCTGCGATCGGCGCTGCCGGGCCAGTATGTCGTCGTGCGTCTTCAGCGCGCCACCGGCGGTCCACCGATATTTCGCAGCTACTCGCTTTCGGGTCCGCTCTCGACGGAGCGCTATCGGATCAGCGTGAAGATCGAACCGAATGGAGCGGCAGGAACCTGGTTGCAGGAACATGTCCGGGTCGGCGATGTCATCGACGTCAGCTCGCCGCGCGGCAGCTTCATTCTGCAGTCGGGCGAGCGGCCGGTGGTGCTGCTCAGCGCGGGAATCGGCGCGACACCTCTCCTGGCGATGCTGTACGCGCTGGCAGAGGTCCGTTCGACTCGGCAGGTCATGTGGCTGCACGCGGCGCGCGACGGAGCGCATCATCCATTTGCCGCCGAGGTCCGCCGCCTGATGGCCGCGCTCAGCCACGGCCGCAGTTATATCTGTTACAGCAGGCCGGGCCCGCGCGACAAGATCGGCGAGGATTTCGACGCCATCGGTCGCCTGTCGCGGTCAGTCTTCGACGAGGTCGGCATCCCGCGCGAGGCGGACGTCTACCTCTGCGGGCCGACCCGCTTCATGGCAGACATGAAGGAATTGCTCGCAGCCCTGGACGTGGCGCCAAAACGGATTCATGTCGAGATCTTCAACGGCGGCGAGTCGATGACACCCGGTGTGGTCGGCGCAACGACGCGAGCTCCACATCTGCCCGAGGGCGACGCCAACACCGGTCCGCTGATATCGTTCGCGCGAAGCGGCATCGCGGTACACTGGAAGGCGTCAGCCTACCAGAGCCTTCTGGAGCTGGCCGAGGCGTGCGACGTCCCGGTCCGCTGGGCATGCCGGACCGGTGTTTGTCACAACTGTGAGAGCGGCCTGGTTTCGGGCGCCATTACCTATGAACCGCAGCCACTCGAGCCGCCCGCCGACGGCAACCTTCTCGTTTGCTGCTCGCAGCCAACAGGCGACGTCGTGATCGACCTGTGAGTCCCGACCGGGAACCGGGATTCGGTTTCCGATGGCCGTCCGTGTTGGGGGATCAGAACGCGCGCCGCAGTCCGACCGATCGTTCGACCAGCAGGACCACGACCAAAGCGAACGCGACGCTGATGGTGGCGGCGGCGGCGGCGGTCGGATCGAAATCATATTTCAGGTAATCGAACAGCGCGAGCGGCAGCGTGTTGCCGCCGACCGGCTTGAGCAGGAACGACATCGTGAACATGTCGAAGGACACGATGAACGCAAACAGCGCGCCGGTGAACAGGCCGGGCCGCAGCATCGGCAGCACGACGCGGGCGAAAGTCTCGAGCGCGCCGGCGCCGAGGCTGGCTGAGGCTTCCTCCAGCGTGGGGTCGACCTGCTGCAGCGCCGCGGTGACGGCGAGGAAGGAGAACGGCAGCGTCACCACGATGTGGCTGATCTGCAGGCCGAACAGGCTGGAGCCGAGCCCGAGGCGATAGAGGAAGAACAGCAGTCCGATCGCGGTGAGGATTTCGGGCAGCAGCAGCGGCAGCAGTACCAGCGCGCGAAACGGTCCGCGCCAGCGCGCCGACAGGCGGCGATAGAACAGCGCCGACGTCACCGCGAGCAATGATACGACCAGTGCGCTGACCAGCGCCAGCCGCAGCGACAGCCACAGCGCCGAGATGAAGGTGTCGTCGGAAAAGAACCGCGCATACCATTTCAGCGAAAAGCCTTCGGGCGGGAAACGCAGCACCTGCCCGCCGCTGACGGAGGCGAACACCACGACCACCAGCGGCAGCAGCAGGAAGCCGTACAGCAGCGCCAGCAGCAGGCCCCAGACATAGCGCAGCGCGCGGTCCATGCCGGTCAGCTCCAGCGCCCGATGCGCCGCGTCAACCGCCGCATCGTCAGTGTCAGCAGGCCGATTTCGGCCAACATGGCCAGGCTCAGCACCATCGCCAGCGCGGCGCCGAACGGCCACGCAAAGGCGCCGATCAGCTGCTGAATGATGATCGTCGGCATCAGCACGACGTTTTGCCCGCCGAGCAGCGCCGGCGTTACAAAGGCGCTCATCGCCAGCGCGAACACCAAGGTGACTCCGGCGAGCACGCCCGGCAGGCTCAGCGGCAGGGTGACGCGGCAGAACGTCTCCCACGGCGTCGCGCCGAGCGAGTTCGACGCCTCCTCCAGCGCCGGATCGATGTTGCGCAGCGCATTGGTGATCGGCAACACCATGAACGGCAGGAAGACGTGCACCAAAGCCAATACGACGACCGGAAGATTGAACAGCAATCGCAGCGGCTGCTGGATCAGGCCGAGCCCGAGCAGCATCTGGTTCAGCGGTCCGCTGAACGACAGCACGATCATCCAGCCGAAATTGCGTACCAGCACGCCGATCAGCAGCGGCGAGACCACGCAGATGTAGAACAGTACGTGCCAGCGGTCGCCGACACGGGCAAGGTGCAGCGCGATCGGATAGGACAGCATCAGCGTCAGCACGGCGATCAGCGTCCCCACCGCCAGCGTGTAGCCGAGCACGCCGAGATAGAACGGATCGCCGACCGCCCTGAAATAGTTGGCGACGGTCCAGGCATCGCCATAGGGCGCGCCGTTCGCGGGGGTGCGGAAACTCATCGCGATCATGTCGCCATAGGGCAGCACCAGAAACACGAACAGCAGCATCAGCACCGGCGCGCCGAGCAGGCCGGTGCCCCAGATCGAGCTCCTGGTCATGGCGCGCTCTTCATCAGCCAGGCCTGATCGGGATCGATCGCCAGCGCCAGCGCATCGCCGGGCGCCAGCTGCCGGCGCACCGGCACCTGAAACACCAGCCGCTGGCCATCGGCGGTCAGGACCTCGCAACGCTGGCCTGCGCCGGTATAGATCTGGCTGTCGAGCCGGACCGGCAGCGCGGCCGCACCGGCTTCCGCCAGCGCCAGGCTTTCCGGCCGGACCAGCAGGCGGCAATCGGCGCCGACGCTCAGATCCAACGGGCCGCCGACCGGCAATTCGGTGTCCGCAACCGCGACCCGGTAGCGGCCGCCGTCGCCCTTGAAGGTCACGCGCACGACCAGCGTGTTGCATTCGCCGGTAAACGCCGCGACGTATTCGTCGACCGGGCGCTGATAGATATCGCGTGGCGTGCCGACCTGCGCGATGCGGCCCTGCCGCATCACGGCGATGCGATCCGAGATCGCCATCGCCTCGGCATGGTCGTGCGTCACATAGATCGCGGTGGCGCCCTGCGCCTGCTGCACCTTGCGGATCAGCCATCGCAGGTCCTGGCGCAGTCTGGCGTCGAGGTTGGCCAGTGGTTCGTCGAGCAGCAGCAATCTCGGCTGGATCACGATGGCGCGGGCGAGCGCGACCCGCTGCTGCTGGCCGCCGCTGAGCTCGCGCGGCAGCCGGTCCTTCAGCTCCGACAACTGCACCATGTCGAGGGCTTCGCCGACCCGGCGCGCCATGTCGTCGCGCGGCACCCGGCGCGATCGCAGGCCGTAGCCAACATTCTCGGCGACCGTCAGATGCGGGAACAGCGCGTAGTTCTGGAACACGACGCCGAAGTCACGCCGCGCCGGCGGCATCGCGAGCACGCTTGCTCCGCCGACCCGGATGTCGCCGGCGTCCGGCGCGATGAAGCCCGCCACGCAGCGCAAGGTCGTGGTCTTGCCGCAGCCGCTCGGGCCGAGCAGTGTGAAGAACTCGCCGGAGGCGACCGACAGGTCGATGCCGGCAATGACCTGCGAGGATTTATAGGCCTTGCGAAGGCCGGCAATTTCAAGATGCGCCATCAGTCGACCGCTCGCTGCGCGTCGAACACTCAGATCTCCTTCGACCAGCGGTCGAGCATGATCTCGCGGTTTTTGGCCACGAACTTCCAGTCGAAGGTCACGATCTTCGAAATATTGTCGCCGGACACCGGGATCGCGGCCTGCAATTCATCCGGCACCTTGACCTTGCGGTTGACCGGCGCCGTGAAGAACTCCTTCGCCAGCAGGGTCTGCACGTCGGGGCTGAGCATGAAATCGATGTATTTTGCGGAGGCTTCGCGGTCGGCGGCATTGGCGGCGACGTTAAAACTCTGGTCGAACATCAGCACGCCGTCTTCCGGCACCACGGTCGCGATCGGCACGCCCTTCTGCTGCAGGGCGACTGCCTCGGCGAAATCGATCGGCGCGATCGCGACCTGGCCCTGCATCAGCAGGGGCGCCATCGCGCCGCTGAAATCGACCTGCGGGAACGGCTTGAGCTCGGCGAGCTTCCTGAAGCCGGTGTCGAGGTCGAACTGGTCCTTGCCGAACAGACTGCCCGCCAGCATCAGGAACATCACCGCAAGCGAGTTGTTGACCGAATAGAAGCCGAGCTGGCCCTTGTATTTCGGGTCCCACAGCTCGCGCCATGTTTTTGGCGGTGTTTTGATGAGATCGGTGCGGTAGGCAATGCCGATCGGCGATACGATGCCGGTCACCGCCACGTCGTCTTTGTAACGCGCGATTGGATAGAGATCGGCGAGATTGGCGATGCCCGCGGCCGGCATCGGCGCGAGCAGGCTCTCCTGGCGCAGCATGACCGCGTAGCGTTCGTTGGTCATGAGCACGTCGAAGGGCGGCTTGTCCTTTCCGGCAGCGCGGAAGGTGGAAACCCAGCCATTGCCGAGACCGATGTCGAGCTTGACCGGCCGGCCCAGTATCGGCTCGAACTTCGGCAGCAGTTGCGCCCGCCAGAATTTCTCCCAGCGTCCGCCATAGGTGTTCACGACGTAAGGCACGCCCTGCGCCTGTGCGGCGCGATCGAGGCCGCCCAAGGCTGCGGTGCCGGCCAGCCCCGCGAGTACCTGCCGGCGCGTCAAATCAAACATGTCTGGTCCCTCTCCACGTCGGATGGTGTGCCCGGCATTACCTCGAGGCCCGCGGCCGCGGTCAACTCGCCTTCTTGCGATAGTCGTAATTGCGGTTGAGCCGATCGAGCAGGTAGTCGCCGTAGCGCACCGGCGGATGGCGCGGCGGGTTGTCCGGTCCGACACAGCTCGGCAGCGCGGAAATCATCGCATCCATGTCGGGATCGAAGAAATAGGGGCAGGAATAGCGATCGCCGCCGGAGAGGTTGCGCACCAGATGCGGCGTCGATTGCCACCTTCCATTGGTCCAGCGCGCCAGCATGTCGGCGACGTTGACCACGAAGCTGCCCGGAACCGGCGTCGCCTGCAGCCAGGTGCCGTCGGTGCGGCGAACCGCCAGGCCACCGGACATGTCCTGCAGGAGGATGGTGAGAAAGCCGTAGTCGGTGTGCGGCGCGGAGCCGAAGGCGTTGTCGTCGCCGGCCGGCTGCGGCGGATAGTGCAGCATGCGAAGGAAGGTGGTGGGATTTTTGAAATAGCTGTCGAGCGTCTCCGCCGGCATGTCGAGCGCCAGCGCGATGATGTGCAGCAGCCCGGTGCAGAACTGGCGCAAGGCGGTGTTATAGGCCTGCACGTCCTCGCGGAAACCCGGCAGATCGTCCGGCCACTGGTTCGGGCCGTTCAGCGGCGAGCCGTAACGCGCCTCGCCCTCCGACACCTCGTGCATCAGCATGAAGGACTCGCTGTAATTCGGCCGGATCACCTTGGCGACCGACGACGTCTCGATCAGCGAGGTGTTCGGCGCCATATAGCCGCGGTGAAAGCCGTTGATCTTGATCGCCGCCTTGCGCTCGGCGGACATCGCGTGAAAGCGCCTGGAGGCGGCGAAGACGCGGTCCATCAGCGCCTGAGGCACGCCGGTATTGACGAAGTAGCAGAAGCCGACGCCGCGAAAGGCGTCATCCATCGCGCTGGCCAGCGCGGCGTGCCGAGACCGCTCGCCGGGACCGCCGCCGCCAAAGTCGATGATCGGAAGATGCGTGGCAGGGGACGCAACGTCTGTCATGGTCACCTCGCCGTTGCCGAACGCCGCATTATCGCTGTATCCTGTCGATTGTATCCAAGATGTGGGGTCGTACAAGGATTCCCCTTGCTCAAATTGTGGGCGTGCCCAAGGAACATACCTTGCTGAGATCCGAACACCTGGCGGCCGAGTTCGCGACTCCGTTGCCGCTAGGCCTCGAGCTCGCGCAACGGCTTGAGGCGGAGATCATCCTGCTTCGGCGGGAACCGGGCAGTCGCATCGGCGAGGAAGAGATCAGTGCGCAATTTGGCGTCAGCCGTTCGCCCGTTCGGGAGGCGCTTCGCGCCCTGGAACTGGCCGGGCTGGTGATACGGGCGCCGCGTCGCGGCGGCGTTGTGGCGCCGCTGTCGATCGAAAACATGGACGCCATCTACGCCTGCCGCGTTCCGCTCGAAGGCCTCGCCGCCGCCGGGGTCGCGACCGCAGCCGACGCGCAGACCGTCGATGCGCTGCAGGATGCGGTCGACCGCATGAAGGCCGCGCATCACCGCGGCGACGCCGAGGCGGCGTTCTGGGCCAATGCCGCCTTGACCGATATGCTGCACGACATGTGCGGCAATCCGGTGCTGCGGCGCCTGCTCGACAGCGTCAACAAGCAGGCGCTGCGTTATCGCTATTATGCGTATCGCAACTCGGCGGATTTCGTCGCTTTGGCCGTCGCCGACAATACCGAAATGCTGGCGGCGATCCGCGCCAAAGATCCGGACGCCGCGCGCGCGGCGACCGAGCAACTCGTGCGCAAGAGCTGGCAGGTCGTCCGCAGCCAGTTGGTGGCCCGCTTCTGAGGTTCGCAGGCCACTTTTCCTGGTTGCGTGCCTCACAGGTTCGAGCAGATCGACATCGCTCCGGTGCGCGTGCAGGCCAGGTTCTGATCCGGGTCGAAATAGTGCACCGTGCCCTGGGGGGGATCGCACACCTCGGCGCCGCCGGTGTTCTGGCAGTCCATGCCGTTGTCGTGATCGATGAAATGCCCGGGCGCCACCTTGGCGTTGGAACTGAAATAGGGATCGGCCGGCGTGCTCGGGACCTTGGTCCGTGTCAGGGAGGTGTATTTCCAGCCATGCTGCAACATACAGCTGCGATAGCTTGCGGAGGGCATTGCGCGTTGTACGCCGACGGCGTTGTCGCAGGCGACTGTATCCGCCTGGATCTGGGCGTCGACCTGCGCGTCGGGGAGCGCGGGTTTGCGGATATAATCAAAGTGCGAGGTGTAGTCGTAAGTCGCGGCATTGGCCGCTGAGCTGATGACGAGCGCCGCGCACATGGCGATGCGCTTGAGGGCAAGGGGTTTCATGGCGATCTCCTTCTCGATGAAGGTTGGTCGGAACTGCCCCGGCTGCCGTTCGAATGGAAGGGATTACAAATTGGCAATTGCGGTGGAGGTGATTCGGGCGGGCGTTCTGCGGCCAGCTGTGGAAGAAGCAACGGCGCCCTTGCGATCGGCACGCCTTGCGACCGCGACGGCTGGCGCCGCCAATTGCAATTTACCGAAGCTACGGTTATACGGCGCGACCGTGTAAAAACCGCATTTGACGCTGAACTCTGACGGGCTCACGACCGGGTAGGATGTATGAAGCTGTTTGTGCGTTTCCTCGGCTTCCTTTTTACCGTCGGAACCGTGGTGTTCCTGGCCGCTGTCGCCGCGACGGCGGGGCTGATCTGGCACTATTCCAGGGATCTGCCGGATTATTCGCAGCTGCAGGATTATGAGCCGCCGGTGATGACCCGCGTTCACGCCGCCGACGGCGCGCTGCTCGGGGAATATTCCAAGGAGCGACGGCTGTATCTGCCGATCCAGGCGGTTCCGAAACTGGTCATCAACGCGTTCCTCGCCGCCGAGGACAAGAACTTCTATGAACATGGCGGCATCGATTTTTCCGGCATGGCGCGCGCCGCCGTGCTCTACGCGCAGAATTTTGGTTCCAACCGCCGTCCGCAGGGTGCCTCCACCATTACGCAGCAGGTCGCGAAAAACTTTCTTTTGACCAACGAAGTGTCGTTCACCCGCAAGATCAAGGAAGCCTTGCTGGCGATGCGGATCGAGCGCGCCTACTCCAAGGACAAGATCCTCGAACTCTATCTGAATGAAATCTATCTCGGGCTCGGCGCCTACGGTATCGCCGCCGCATCGCTGGTCTATTTCGACAAATCGGTGAATGAGCTCACCGTCGCGCAAGCCGCCTATCTGGCGTCGCTGCCGAAGGCGCCGGCGGCGCTGCATCCGGTGCGCAACCGCGATCGCGCCATCGAGCGGCGCAATTACGTGGTCGATCGTCTCCTGGAAAACGGCTGGATCAAGCAGGCCGACGCCGATATTGCCCGCAAGGATCCGCTGATCGTGACCAGCCGCAGCAATGCGGCACATATCTTTGCCGGCGAATATTTCGCCGAGGAAGTGCGCCGCGACGTGTTCGAGCGCTACGGCGAGAAGAAGCTCTACGAAGGCGGCCTTTCGGTGCGGACCACGCTCGATCCGAAGCTGCAGGTGATGGCGCGCAAGACCATGGTGGCCGGCCTGGTGAACTTCGACGAAGCGCAGGGCTGGCGCGGTGCGCTCAGCAAGCTCGATATTTCCGGCGACTGGGGCGTCAAGCTCGCCGATGTCAAATCGCTGTCGGACATCTCGCCCTGGCGGATGGCCGTGGTGCTGGAGACCAGCGACCAGTCGGCCCGGATCGGTTTCCAGCCGGTCCGCGAATTGGGCGGTGCGGTCGCCAAGGAACGGCAAACCGGCAACGTCACGCTTGAAGGCGTCAGGTGGGCAAAAGCCGCTGCCGGTCCGACCCGCGGCAAGACCCCTTCCGCGGTGTCGCAGGTGCTTAGCCCCGGCGACATTATTTACGCCGACCCGCTGGTTGCGAAGGATGGCAGCCTGGTCGAGGGCCAGTACCGGCTGCGCCAGCTGCCGGAAGTCTCCGGCGCGATGGTGGTGATGGATCCCTGGACCGGCCGGGTGCTGGCGATGGTCGGCGGGTTCTCCTTCGACCAGAGCCAGTTCAACCGCGCCACCCAAGCCTACCGGCAGCCGGGCTCGACCATCAAGCCGATCGTCTATTCATCCGCCATCGACAACGGCTATACGCCGTCGACCGTCCTGGTCGATGGGCCGATCGAAATCGATCAGGGGCAGGGCGCGGGCGTCTGGCGTCCGGAGAATTTTTCGGTCGGCCATTACCAGGGGCCGACGACGCTGCGCAACGCTCTCAGGTTGTCGCTCAATACGGTAACGGTGCGGCTGGCGCAGGACATCGGCATGCCGCTGATCGGCGAATACGCCAAGCGCTTCGGGGTCTATGACGAATTGCCGAACTATCTGTCCTATGCGCTCGGCGCCGGCGAAACCACCGTGATGCGGATGGTGACGGCCTATTCGATGTTCGCCAATGGCGGTCGGCGGGTGAAGGCGACCCTGATCGACCGCATTCAGGACCGTTACGGCCACACCGTCTTCAAGTATGATGCGCGCGAGTGCCGCGGCTGCGACGCGCCCGGCGGCTGGAAGAACCAGCCCGAGCCGCAGCTTGTCGATCACAGGGAGCAGGTGCTGGACGTCATGACGGCGTACCAAATCACCTCGATGCTCGAAGGCGTGGTGCAGGGCGGCACGGCGACGGCGTTGAAGGAAGTCGGCAAACCGATCGCCGGCAAGACCGGCACCACCAGCGAGGCGAAAGATCTGTGGTTCGTCGGCTTCTCGCCGGATCTCGTGGTGGGTCTCTATCTCGGCTACGACAAGCCCCGTAGTCTCGGCAGCAACGCGCAGGGAGGCCACACGGCCGGGCCGATTGCCAGAGACTTCATGAAGTTTGCCCTCGCCGACAAGCCGGCGATCCCGTTCAAGATCCCGGCCGGCATCAAGCTGATCCTGGTCGATCCCAAAACGGGCATGCGCGTCACGGCGCCGGGCGGGCCCGCGATCCGGGAGGCGTTCAAACCCGGTACGGCGCCCCCGGACAACTACGCGGCGCTCGGCGTTGCCGATGCCGATGGTCGTTCGCTCTTCGTGCCGCCTGACGCCGACGGCTCCATCATGCGCCCTGGCACCGGCCGGCTTTACTAGACGCAGCCAGGCCTGGTCGTTGACCGGCGCCTGAACTCTGCGCAGATAAAGAAAAATGAGGAAGCGTCCCGTGCACCGGTTTTGCCGTCGTCTCATGCTCGCCGTTTGCGGCGCCGTGCTGGTTTGCGGTCCCGTTTTCGCCCAGGGATATCCGTCGCATCCGGTCAGGATCATCGTGCCGTTTCCGGCCGGAGGCTCGAACGACATCATCGCGCGCATCGTGGCGCAGAAATTGACCGAGCGGCTCGGAAGGTCGTTCCTGGTCGAAAATCGCGGCGGAGCCGGGGGAAATATCGGGGCGGAGGCCGTGGCCACATCGGAGGCGGATGGCTATACGCTGTTGCTCACGGCCCCGCCGCCGCTGACAATCAACAAATCCTTGTACAAGACTTTGCCTTTCGATCCGGCCAGCTCGTTTGCGCCCGTCGCGCTGATTGCGTCGGTCCCGATTGTGCTGGTGGTGCATCCGTCGCTGGGCGTCAAAAATGTGGCGGAACTGGTCGCGTTGGCCAAGGCAAAACCCGGCAAGTTGAATTTCGGATCGTCGGGCATCGGCTCGACCAACCATCTTGCTGGCGAATTGCTCAAGACCGTGGCCGGAATCGATATCGTGCATATCCCATACAAGGGCGCAGCACCGGCCATGAACGACCTGTTGGCCGGAACCATCCCGATGATGTTCGACAACATGCCGGCAGTGTTGCCCCAGGTTCAGGGCAAGACGATCGACGCGATTGCCGTTGCCGGCGAAAAGCGCGCGGACGCCTTGCCTGACGTCCCGACGGTTGCAGAAACCCTGCCGGGCTTCAAGGCGTCCGCATGGTTTGGGCTTGTTGCCCCGGCAAAAACACCGGCACCGGTTCTGGAGATGCTGATCAAGGAGCTGGACGCCATCCTCAAGCTGCCCGATGTGCGCAAGCGTTTTTCAGATCTGGGCGCCGAGCCCGGCCGCATTGCGGGAGATGCTTTCGGAAGCTTCCTGGCTGACGAAACGGTGAAATGGGCCAAAATCATCCAGACATCCGGCGCCACCATGAACTAGCGGCGCGCGCACCGTGAAGCCCTAATCGGCGGTTCCGATATAGATGTGACGCAGCCGCGGGTCGGCTGCGATCCGGCTCGGTACCCCGGAAAGGCCGATCACGCCGTGCTCCAGCACGCAGGCATGGTCGGCGAGCGCGAGCGCGCGATCGACGTCCTGCTCGATGATGATCAGCGTCATGCCGGCCTGTTTGAGAACCGCCAGCGCCTCGTAGAGCTTGTCCATGACGACCGGGGCAAGGCCGAGGCTGATTTCGTCAAAAATGATCAGCCTCGGGCGGGCCATCAGCGCACGGCCGATCGCGAGCATTTGCTGTTGGCCGCCCGACAACGAGGTGCCACCCTGGTCCTCTCGTTCCGCGAGCACCGGGAAAAGGTCGTAGACCGCGGCGAGCCGCTGCCGCGCGGCCGAAGCGTCGGCACGGCGGGCCGCGATCAGCAGATTTTCCCGTACCGTGAGTGTCGGGAAAATGCGTCGTCCCTCCATGCAATGCGCCACGCCGAGTTCGGCGATGCGATGCGGCGGCCGGCCGAGGGCGTCCTCGCCGGCGATCCGTAACGCGCCTGAAGTAGGCCGTATGGCGCCGCAAATCGTCCGCGCCAGCGTGGTCTTGCCGGCGCCGTTGGCGCCGAGGATGGCGACGACTTGTCCCTCCGGGATCGTCAGGTCGATGCCCCTGAGCACCCGGGCCTGGCCGTAGCCCGAACATATTCCCCGCAGGTCAAGCAGAGGAGTGTCGGTACCTCCGACCGGTGGCGGAGCGATCAGCGAAGACATCACGCCGCGTTCGGCTTCGGGGCCTGCGACATGCACTTCGTTTTGCGCCCCTGCGTCGATTACCTGCGCGGGGCTTCCGGCCGGTTCGCGCGAGCCGCCGGTGCCGAGGTAGACCGCCGCAACCTGATCGTTGGCAAAGATTTCCATTGTTGGGCCTTCGACCAATTTCTTGCCGAAGTTGAGAACCATCGAGCGCGCACAGCATTCGCGAACGACGCGCAGCACATGCTCGACGATGACAATGGCCGTGCGCGGGTCCGCGATCGAGTGGATCAGCGCGATCAGTTCGGTGATTTCACTGTCGACCAGGCCGGCACCGACCTCGTCGAGCAAAACGATGCGCGGCTTCAGCGCCAGCGCGCGCGCGACCTCCAGCCGCTTGCGCCGAAGCAGCGGCAGGGCACGGGCCGATTGGCCGGCGACGTCGGCGAGACCCGTACGCTTCAAAAGCGCCGCGCGCTCATCCCGCGCCGTCGTCGCGCGGATGAAGGGTTGGATGGAATATTGCGCGACTTCCAGATTTTCCTCGACCGTCATGTCCAGGAACGGGCGCGGGATTTGATAGGTGCGGCCGATGCCGGCGCGGGCGCGCTCCGATGCCGGCAGGCGCGATATGTCCTTGCCATCCAGCTTGATCGAGCCCTCGCTCGCAATAACCGCGCCCCCGATCAGGCCAATCAGGGTCGACTTTCCGGCGCCGTTCGGGCCGATCACGCCGGTAATCGTGCCCGGTTGCAATTGGAGATCGACATGATCGATCGCCACCAGGCCGCCATAGCGCTTGACGATGCCCGAGACTTCGAGAAGCGGGACGTTGCTCGCGCTCATGCGTTTGCCCGCTTCTTGGTCAGGGCAGACAGATTCTCCGCGAAACCGACCACGCCGCGGGGCGCAAATCGTATCAACACGATCAGAATCACGCCGGCGATCGCGACATGCGCCTCGGGGTAATCGGCCAGCGCTTCGCCGAGCGCGACCACGAACAGCGCGCCGACCAGGGGACCGAGCCGCAAGCCCACCCCGCCAATGATCACCATCGAAAGCACGTCGATCGACCATTGCAATCCGAACATGCCGTAAGGCTCGATGGCGCCGAGCTTGGTCGCCTGCACGCCGCCGGCGATGGCGACGAGGGCGCTTGCAAGAACGAAGGCGCCGAGCTTGACGCGATAGGGGCGCACCCCCATCTGGGCCGCGGCGTCTTCATCGTCACGAACCGCGCGCAGGATCACGGAGACACGGGTGCGCGCACAGGCGGTGATGGCGAGCGAGGCGATCAGCGCCACCGCCAAAGCGTAATGAAACAGCTCCGGCAAAGCCGGCGGATCCATTTTCAGGAAAATTCCCATCGCCCCGCCGAAGGCGGAGACATTGACCATGGTCAGCCGCAAGAGTTCGGCGAGCGCGAGCGTGCCGACCGTGAAATAGAGGCCGCGCAGCCGAAACAGCGCCGGCGAAACCAGCGCCGCCAATGCACCGCCTGCCAGCGCACAACCGAGCAGAACCAGCGGCAGTGGCGCGTCGATGTTGTTCATCAGCCCGAAGGCAACATAGGCGCCGAGCCCGACAAAACAGGAGGTGCCGAGCGAAACCAGGCCGACCGATCCCGCCAGCAGGTTCCAGCTTTCGGCGAGCGTCAGATAGATCAGGACGCGGAAGGCGATCTGCAACGCGTAATCGTCGGCGAAATCCGGCGCGAACCAGAGCAGGATGAAAGCGCCGAACAGGAGGCCGGTTTCCGCAAGCCCCGACAGGGTCTTCATGATCGCCTCGCGGCGAGAAAGCCATCGGGCCGAAACGCCAGCACCAGCAGGAACAGCGCCATGCCAACCAGGTCGCGGTAGCCGTCGCCGAGTGTCAGCCCCCCCAGGCTTTGCAGGAATCCGAGCATCAATCCGCCAACCAGCGTGCCCAGCACGTTGCCAAGGCCGCCAAGCACGACGATCGCAAGGCTGTTGAGGAGATAGGCGGCGCCGCTGGAAGGACTGAACTGGAACGCGGCACCGATCAGCGTGCCGCCAACGCCCGCGCAGGCGGCGCCGAGCGCGAAGGTGGCCAACTGCACGCGTTTGACGTCGACGCCGAGCGTTTCGGCGGCCTGGGCGTCCGCGGCGCTGGCGCGCAAATCGCGCCCGAAGCGGGTTCGTGAAATCAACCAGTGAACGGCGAGGATCAGCGAGACCGCGATGACAAAGCCGACGACATAGATCAGGGGAACGGTGACCGGCCCGACCGTCAAGGGAAGCGTCGCGTAGTCGCGCTCGATCGAGCGGGTATCGGCGCTGAAGGCCAGGACGAAGACGTTCTCGAGAATGATCGAGACCGCAAACATCGTCATCATCTGCGCCTCGGCGCCGCGTTCAGTGAGCGGCGCGAGCAGCAGTCGATACAGCGGAACCGAGAGAACCGCAACGAACAGCGCGATCACCGGCAGACCGAGAAGCGGATCCACGCCGGTAAATCTGAGAAAGAACAGACCGGCATAGGCGCCGACCACCAGGAAATCGCCATGGGCGAGATTGACGAGCCGCATGACGCCCAGCACGATCGAGAGTCCAAGCGCGGTCAGCGCGAGTATCCCTCCCAGCAGCATGCCCGACACGATCGTGCTCAAGATCGTGCCGGCGTCGGGCATGAGGCGGATTCCTTCAGATCATGGAAGGGGGAACAGGAGTTCACCGGTCTTGGCCGATTTGGGCCAGACGATGATCGTCTTGCCGCCCTGCCATTGCAGCGAGACGATCGGAAGTTTCGCGGTATGGGCCTCATCGAACTTCACCGGTCCGACCACATAGGTCTTGTCGGTCTTGGCGATGGCGGCGTTGATCTTCTCGGGATCGGTCGAACCCGCGGCCTTGATGGCGTCGAGCAGGATTTGCGCGGCGGCATAGGAATCGGCGATGTGCTGGCTGCTTGTCAGCTTGGTCTCGCTTTCGAAGGCCTTGGCGAGGTCGGCAGCACCCGGGTAGGGGAATGAAGGATCCCAGTAACCGCCGACAAAAATGCCGTCCGAAAGCTTGCCGAGCGCCTCGGCGAATTGCACGGGCTCCGCGCCCTTTTCGATATTGAGGATTTTCGGCGTGTAGCCGGCGGACGCCATCTGCTTGCGGATCGCGATGGCCTGCGGCGTGATCGCATCGCCGAGCACGATTTCGGCGCCCTTGCTCTTGGCCTCGGCGATGATCGAGGTGAACTGGGTGTTATCCACCGGGAATTCGGCGTTCTGAACCACCTCGTAGCCGAATTCCTTGGCGAGCGCCGGCCAGATATGGCCGCCGACGGCCTGACCGTCGGGACCGTTGTCGTGCCAGATCGCGATTTTCTTGTTGGTTTGTACGTCCAGATCCTTGAGCGCCTTGAACTGAGCCACTGCCAGTTCCGGCACCGAGAAGAAGACATCCCAGACATAGTTCCACTTGCGAACCGAGGTGAAGACCTCCAGCGGATCGCAGCCGGTCACCATCGGCTTCTTGGCACGTTCGGCGACCAGCGCGCCGGCGTTCACCAGCGCCGGCGTGCAGGAGCCGAGCATGGCCACGACCTTGTCCCGGGAGATCAGCGTCTCGGTATTGGAGGCTGTCGCGCTGGGATCGGTCTTGTCGTCGCGGATGATCAGTTTCACCATCTGCTTGGTGCCGCCGATCGAAATACCGCCGGCCTTGTTCACTTCATCGACCGCACGCTTGTAGCCCCATTGCTGGAAGCTTCCGAAGCCCGCAAGCGGGCCCGACAACGGCAACGAGGCGCCGATGACGACTTCATCGGCCCTGGCGACCCCAAGGCCGAGGGCGAGGGACGCGCCGGCAAATAGCGCGCCAGTTGTCAGAATGCCCCTGACAGTCAGCATGATGGTTTCCTCCCTTGGTTATATTTGGCAGCGTTGGTGGTTTCCAGGCCGCGCTCCCGAGCGCCGCCGGCTAGAAAGAGTCGTCCAGGGTCACGCGGCGGTAGAGCAGCGGAAGAATCTCGGCGAGATATCCCATCTCCTCGACGCAATGCTGATGCAGCCGGCGCGCGAATTCCGCGTTCAGGTGCTGCGCCCGCATGGCGCGCACCTGCTCGGCCGGCAAGGTGATGGTGGGATCGCGGTGGGCGATCAGGCCGAGCCAGAAGCGCGAGCGCATCTCGCAGCCGTAATCGGTGTCGCGCACGTAATGCGTCATTCGTCCGACATGGAAAGGCGCTTCGAGCAGGCCGGGTCGGGCGCAAACCGCCAAGGCGCCGGTTTCCTTGTACAGCCTGGCGTCAAAGGTTTCCGCGGGGTCATGGAAATCGATGCGCAGCTTGTAGAGCGGGCCGTCCTTGCCGGCGAGATACTCATGCACGAGATGAGACGCACCAATATACTTGCCGTTCACGCGGTTTTCCCAGCCGCTGTAAACATGGTCACGCGGATGCCAAAGCCGGTACCACGCGATGTCGCCGAGCCAGCCGAACCACCAGTCGACCATTTTCGCCCGGCAGCCCGGCATGCGGGTCAGGCCCGCAACGACCCATTTGCCATCGTCGAGCTCCTGATAGCCGGACTCGAAGCGCTGGTAGCCCGGCTTCAGCATCTCGTTTGCGTCTTCGAACCGCATACGTCCTCCCGCCCGGTTTGATCGCGGTCTAGAAACCTACCTGATCGCCACCCTTGAGGGCGAGAATTTCGCGCGCCTCCGATGGTGTCGCGATGGAATGGCCGAGTTCCTCGAGAATGCGGCGGATCTTGGCGACCTGCTCGGCATTGGAAGACGCGAGCTTGCCGCGCCCGATGAAGAGCGAGTCTTCGAGCCCGACGCGCACATTGCCGCCCATCATCGCGGCCTGGGTCGCGAACGGGATCTGCGACCGTCCGGCCGCCAGCACCGACCAGCGGTAGTCCTCGCCGAACAGGCGATCGGCGGTTTCCTTCATGAACATCAGGTTGCGCATGTCGGCGCCGATGCCGCCGAGAATGCCGAAGATGGTCTGGACGAAGAACGGCGGCTTGACCAGGCCGCGGTCGACGAAATGCGCGAGGTTGTAGAGATGACCGACGTCGTAGCATTCATGCTCGAAACGCGTGCCGTGCTCTTCGCCGAGCATTTTCAGGATGCGTTCGATGTCGCGGAAGGTGTTGCGGAAGATGAAATCGTCGGTGCCGCGAAGGTAAGGCTCCTCCCAGTCGTATTTCCAAGTCTTGTACTTGCCGGCGAGGGGGAAAATGCCGAAATTCATCGAGCCCATATTGAGCGAGCACATTTCGGGCTTGGCCACGAGCGGCGCCGCCAGTCGCTGCTCGACGGTCATGTTGAGACCGCCGCCGGTCGTGACGTTGATGACCGCGTCGGTCGCCTGCTTGATACGTGGCAGAAACTGCATGAACACCGCGGGATCGGGCGTCGGCCGGCCGTCCTTGGGATCGCGGGCATGCAAATGAAGGATCGAGGCGCCCGCTTCGGCGGCGGCGACGGATTGAGCGGTGATGTCGTCGGGCGTGAAGGGCAGCGCGTCCGACATCGTCGGCGTGTGGATTCCGCCGGTGATCGCGCAGGTGATGATGACCTTTTCCGATGCAGCTTTGGCCATAGTCGTTACTCCCTCACCGAGACCGGCGCACCAAAACTCGCCTGCAGATGTTTCGTGACCCGCTCACGCAAGGCGGCTTGTTGCTCAGGCGTCCATTTGCGAAATCCTTCGCCGGATTTGAAGCCGAGCCGTCCTTGTTCGACCAGGCGATCGAGATAGGGCGAAGCCGCGGTCGAGCGGTCGAGCGCGGGCAGCACATAGTTGTGAATCGATCTGGTGAGGTCGGTGCCGACGAGATCGGCATTCTCCAGCGGGCCAAGCACCGCCAGCCGCGTGCCGAAACTCGCCTTGACGACGTCATCGACGGTTTTGGCGTCGCAGACGCCATCGGCGACCAATGCCACGGCCTCGCGCCACAGCGCGTGCTGAAGCCGGTTGCCGATAAAGCCGGGGACGTCCTTCTTCACCTCGACGGCGGTCTTTCCGACCGAGGCCAACAGTTTCAGCGTAGCCTCGATGGTTGCATCCGCCGTGTCGACGGTACGAATGACTTCGACGAGCGGCACCAGATAAGGCGGGTTCCACCAATGCGTTCCGAGCGCGCGCGCCTTGTTGCGCAGCCGTTCCATGATCGAGGTGATCGGGATCACCGAGGTGTTGGAAGCCAGAATGGCGGTTGGTTTCGCGGCAGCCTCGACCTCGGCGAACAGGCCTTGCTTGAGCGCGAGATCTTCCGGCGCGGCTTCGATGACAAAATCCGCATCCGCGACGGCGGGCGCAAGTTGCGCGTGCAAGGTTACCGCGGTTGCCGCCTCCGGATCGAGACCGACGGCGGCGAGGTTGTTTCGGATTCGCTGCAATGCCGTCGCCCGTGCCTCGGCGATAGCGTCGAACAGTGCGACGCGATGACCGGCGGCGGCGAAAACCAGCGCGATGCCGGCACCCATCAGACCCGCCCCAATCACCGCTATGGCGGGCTTCCCGGTCATTGCCTTAGCCCGCGGTGTAGCCGCCATCCGCATAGAGCGTATGGCCGGTATAGAAGTCCGAAGCGCGCGAGGCGAGGAAGAGCAATGGACCGGCGAGGTCTTCGGGCTCGCCGAGACGGCCCTTCGGCACGCGCGCGAGAAAACCCGCGCGCGTCGCCTTGGCCTTGTCGTCATCGGCGAACATCCACGCGGTGAGCGGCGAGCGAAACACCGTCGGCGCGATCGCATTGACGGTGATGCCGGTCGGGCCCAATTCACAGCCCAGCGCCCGCGTAATCCCGTCGATCGCAGCCTTCGAGGCGCAATAGGCGGTATAGCCGGCGGGGTGGCCGAGCAGACCGCGCGCGGAGGACATCAGCACGATCTTGCCGCCTTCGCCCTGGGCCAGCATTTGCTTGCTGACGGCGCGCGCCATCAACCATGACTGTGTCACATTGGCGTCCATGACGTCGAGGAAACGCTCAGGGCTCATCTCGACGATTTTCGAGACGTCATTCTTGCCGGACGCCACCACCAGGATATCGACCCGGCCGAACCGCTGCCTGGCGGCCTCAACGATACTCTCGCAATCCGCTTCGGAACCGGGCCGCTTGTTGACCGGCTCGACGTCGGCACCGATGGCGCGGCACTTGGCGGCGATGTCTTCGAGTTCCCTGGCTTTGCCGGCGGTCAGGACAAGCTTCGCGCCAGCCGCCCCCAGAACTTCGGCCGCGAGCGCGCCGAAGGCGCCGGACGCGCCGGTGACGATGGCGACCTTGCCCTTGACGTCGAACAGCGAAAGCGGATTGGCGAGACCCAGTGTCATGGCTTCACTCCCGGCGGGTAGGGAATCACGACCAGCATTTTGCAAACGGAATTGCTGCGATTGATGATCTCGCGCACCTCGCCGGGTGCGATGGTGCAGGAATCCATCGGGCCCAGCACGGTCTCGGTGCCGCCGATGATGACGGTCATATGGCCTTCGAGAACGACATAGACCTTCTCGAACGGCGTGGAATCCGGTCCGGCGCCGCCGCCGGGCAGAAACAGCGAATAGCCGATCCACTGATTGGTCGGGCCGCCGGGCTCGAAGCCCTGCAAGCGGAGCCCGACGACGCCCCGGTGGTTGGGCGCATCATACGGTTTGGCGTCCTCGTAACGCTTGACGTGCATCGCGTATCCTCCTGATCCTCGGCGGCGTTGCTATCGACCTTGCCGCGGTGACTGGCCGCCGGCCCTAAAAGGTGTCGCCCTTTTCGATGCGATAATTCTGGCTCTTGTCGATCATTGCCACCAGGCGAATGATGCAGCCGTCGCCGCGATCCCAATTCCACGGAAAGAAGGCAAAGGTCACGCGCTTGCCGGTGACCGCGTCGAGATCGCCGCCGACGTTCTCGATGCCGAGAATGCCGTTGGTGAAGAGCCTGCGGTGAACGGGCTCCCATTCCGGATGGGCTTCCTTCCAGTCGATCCCGCCCGACCACTTCTTGAATTCCTCGGCGAGATGCGGATGCAGCGGGCCGTTGCGGTGCGGGCCGATCGCGGTCGCCAGCGGATGATCGTTGGCCTGGGTGTCGTGACCAACGACTTTCACCTTCTTTTCGACGAACCAATCGCCGGCCGACGGCACGAAGCCCGGGCATTTGCAGAAATATTCCTCGCTGTCGCGATATTTGTGGTGCCAGCCGGTGTTGACGATGATGACGTCGCCGGGGCGCACCGCCTTTCCGGCCGCCTTCTCGAGATCGTCATAGGTGATCGGCTCCCACATCTTCTTCGGAATCGAGACCACAAGGCCCGAGCCGAAAAAATGCGGCAACGGCACCTCGTCGATGAACGGGGTGTCCTCGACGACATGGGCCGGGGCATCGATGTGGGTGGTGTTGTGCATGCTGGTCGTGATGCGCTGCGACAGCACCCCGGATTTCGCCATGTAATGGATGCGTTCGATCTTGACGTCTTCGAAGTAGGGCCAGTTCGGCGACTGGAATCCGAAGCGGTGGGACAGGTTGTAAAATTCCAGCCCCATCGGGTTGTCGAGGTTTGCCTGGAATTCAATGCCGCGAATTTTGACCACTTGAGCTTCTCCCGATGATCCCGGCGTCGTTACGCGCGCGGTGCTGTACCGTATCGTGGTACAACTGTATCGTATATCGGTTGAATTTGCAAGGGAGTCGCCCGATCTCGATTGCTGCGTCGCAAAAAGCGGCGCGGCTGGATACAAGCATCAGAGATTTCTGGAAATAATCTGCTTCTCCAGTACTGCCTTTGTTTCGAGCAGCCGCCGGGCGATCATCCTGTACTCGTCCTTGAAGCGCTGGCTCGGGACCGGAACCGAAATGGCGACATAGTTGCCGGCGGGATCGCGCAAGGCGACGCCGGTGGCGCAGACACCGGAGGAATGCTCCTCGAGATCGACGGCGACGCCGCTATGCCGGACCGTCTTCAGATCGGCAACAAGTTCGGCAAATGTTACCTTCGTGGTCTTGGTTCGACGCGGGTATTTTCGGCCGATCAGGTCGATGATGGCGTCGTCATCGATCTGGCCGAGATAGGCCTTGCCGTTTGCAGTGCAATATAGCGGATAGGAATCCCCCACCACCGACACGGTGCGCAAGCGATGCGGGCCGGTGACCTGATCGATGAAGACCGCCTGATCCTTCTTGATGATGGATAAATCAACGGTCTCACCGAGTTCCTTCGACAGCGTGACCAGAAATGGCCGCGCCAGCGAGGCAAAATCGGTGCGGACCGACGCCGCAAGGCGAAGAATGGTGGGGCCAAGACGCATCCTTCCGTTGGGCGAGGCGGTGATGACGAGCTTTTCGACTTCGAGCGCTGCGATAATGCGCTGCACCGTCGAGCGTGCAAGGTCGACGCGCTGCGCAATCTGTCCGAGGCTGAGACCGGCGTTCTCGTGCTCCAGTGCCCGCAGGATCGCCGCTGCCCGCGCGATCACCTGGACCTGGCTTTTCTCGTTGGTTTCAATCGTCTTCATCACGGCTCCGGGCTATTGCAGCCGCGGCCGGCAGGCATCCCCTTGCGGCCGTGCTCACATATTGATACAGTGTGTACCACAATATGGTACAGAAGACCATATGGAGGAAGCCGGTGTCAAGAATCCCCTCGATTCGCTGCCGCAGTACGCAGCTTTTTTACATCGTATATTTCTGCCGCCAAGGCATTTACCCCGTCAGCGCTGAGCTGTTCGCAGATTCGTAAGGCCGCCGCCGCTCGGCGGCTCGGGCCGAATGAGGAGATGTCCGTTGGTTAGCAAGATCGCGCTGGAGGAGCATTTTCTTTGCCCGGGCTTCGACAGATATTGGGCGCCAACGGTCAGCGGCGTCGCGCCCGACGCGCTGCAGCGCATCACGGCGCGATTGTCCGATTTCGGCGATGGCCGGATCGAGGCGATGGACAAGGCCGGAATCGCAAAGGCGGTTCTTTCGCTGGCGGGTCCGGGCGTTCAGGTCGAACCCGATCCGAAGACGGCTGTCAGGATGGCTGCCGGCGCCAATGACTTTCTTGCGCGCGAGCTGCAAAAACGCCGGGATCGCTATGCCGGTTTCGGGCATCTTGCGATGCAGGATCCAAAGGCCGCCGCTGACGAGCTCGAGCGATGCATGCGCGATCTCGGCTTTTCCGGCGCCATGATCAACGGTCACACCAATGGCCAATATCTCGACCATCCCTCGCTTGCCCCGTTCTGGGAGCGGGCCGCGGCACTCCGGGCGCCGATCTACATCCATCCGACCGATCCGGTGACGCCAAGTCCGGTGCTTGATGGCTATCCGGCGCTGCGGCGCGCGACCTGGGAGTGGGGTTTCGAGACCGGCTCGCACGCATTGCGACTTGTGTTCGGCAGCGTCTTCGCCCGTTATCCCGGCGCCAGGGTTATCCTGGGACATCTCGGCGAAACCCTGCCGTATTTGCTGTGGCGCTTCGACAGCCGCGCGAAACTTTACGGTGTCGAACTGGCCCAGCCGCCATCGAGCTACATCAAGTCCAATATCTTCGTGACGACGTCGGGGATGTTTTCGGCCGAACCGCTGGCTTGCGCCATTGCCGCGCTCGGCCACGATCGCGTGATGTTCTCGGCCGACTATCCATTCGAGTCTGCCGAGGAGGCTGGCTCCTTCATGGATCGGGTCGCCTTGTCCGACGAGGTTCGTGCCGACATCGCGTCCAACAACGCCAAGCGAATTCTGAAACTTTAACGCCATCAGCAACCGTTCATAGCCGGCGCCAAGACCGGAACGACAAACAGCATCGGAGGATCAACGTGACCATCAACATAACCCGCCGGACATTTGCGCTCACCGGCGCCTGCGCTGTCATCATCTCGAGGTCGGCATCCGCTCAGACCGCCGAGATAAAGGTGTCGCACTTCCTGCCGCCCAACCATACCATCCAGAAGTACCTGGTGCTGTGGAGCGACGACCTCGAGAAGCAGTCAGCGGGCCGGCTCAAGCTGCGGATCTATCCCGCCGGCCAGCTCGGTGGCGGACCCAACCGGCAGTTCGACGCGGCGCGAAACGGCGTCGTCGACATCGCTTTCAGCCTGCATGGGGCCACGCCGGGCCGCTATGCCATGACCGAGCTCGCCAGCCTGCCGTTCGCGGCACCTTCCGCTGGCAACAAAAGCACGGTGACGTCGCGCCGGCTGAGTGAACTGGCGCCGGACTATCTCGCCAGGGAGCATGAAGGCCTGCAAATCCTGTGGATGGCGGTGACACCGCCGCTGATGTTCCACAGCAAGACGCCGATCCGCACCATCGCCGACTTCAAGGGCAAGCGTATCCGCTATGCCGGCGTGCAGTTCAAGAACATCATCGATAGCCTCGGCGCGGTTCCGCTGCTGGTCCCGCCGCAGGAAACCCAGGACGGGCTTGCCAAGGGCATCATCGACGCCGCGACCTTTCCTTACGAAGGGGCGGCGAGCTTCGATATCGCGACTGTTGCCAAATACACGCTGGAGCCCGGGGTCAGTTCGGCGACCTTCGCCCTGGTCATGAACCCGGCGAAATACGCCTCGCTTGCCGACGATCTGAAGGCCCTGATCGGCAAGACCACCGGCCCGGAAGCCGCGACCAAATACGGCGCGATGTGGGACGAGGCCGAAAACGACGGCAAGACGTCGATGCTGGCCAAAGGCACGCAAGTCACGGTGCTCGCCAACGATCAGCTCGAACAGATGAAGACCACCTTCCGCCCGCAGCTCGACACCGCGGTCGCCGAGGTCGAGGCCCAGGGCAAGCCCGGCCGAAAGTTCTTTGACGCCTATCTGAAATAGCTCGACCACAGCCGAACCAGTCCGGTGCGGCCCGCGGGGCTGTCACGCAAGCGACGTTGATCAGGAAACCGTCACACCATGGACCATGAGGTTTCTCCGTCCCCTGCGCCGCCGCGCGCGGTCAAGCGGTTGCAGACCGCGCAGCTGCGGCTGGCGGCGGTCGCCTTGATGACCATGATGCTGGGGACGGTGCTGGACGTCTTCTTCCGATACGCGTTCAACAAGCCGTTGCGGATTTCCTACGATCTGGTCGAGAGCATGCTGGTGATCTACGTGTTCCACGGCGTATCCAGCGTTTTCCTGGCCCGGCGCAACATCGTCATCGACGTAATCGATTCCCTGGTCAGCCCGCGGATTCTGCGCGGGCTTGCCGTGATCGCCGATATCGTTTCGGTGATGTGCCTGTTGCTGTTCCTGTGGGGCATGTACGAACCGGCGATGCAGGCCTACCAGTATGGCGATCGCAAGATCGAGCTGGGCGTGCCGCTCTACGTGCTGTGGGGCTTCGCGCTCGCCGGGCTGCTCGGCACCCTCGTCTGCGCCATTGCCGCATTTTTCCACATCACCTTGCGGCAACTCCGGAGACAGCCGTGAGTCCCGGAATTATCGGTGCGCTTGGCATTTTATCGCTTCTGATCCTGCTCTTCATTCGGATTCCCGTCTGGGCGGCGCTGACCCTGGTCGGCTTCACCGGCAATTGCATCCTGTCGGGCCTGCACAGCGCCTTGAGCCTGGCCGGGACTTCCGCGTTCGATGCCTCCTCGGCCTATACGCTTTCGGTGATCCCGCTGTTCGTTCTGCTCGGCGAGGTGGCGTCGAACTCGCGGCTTTCCGCCGATCTGTTCAACGCCGCGCGACTGCTTTTGTCCGGCGTCCGCGGCGGGCTTGCGATTGCGACGATCGCCGCGTCCGCCTGCTTCGGCGCGGTGTGCGGATCGTCCATCGTCACCGCGGCGACCATGACGCGGATCGCGCTGCCGGAAATGCGTAAAGCGGGATATGACGACCGGCTGGCGACCGGGGCGCTGGCTGCCGGCGGGAGTATCGGCATCCTGATTCCGCCGTCGATCATCCTGGTGATTTACGCCTCGATCGCCGAGCAGTCGGTGCCAAAATTGTTCGCCGCGGCGTTGCTGCCGGGAATATTACTGACCGCGCTCTATATGGTCGTCGCGACCGGCATCGCGATCGCCTATCCGCATTACGCGCCGCGCATGGAAAAAGCGTCGGCGCGCGAGCGGTGGAAGGCGCTGGCGGGTCCCTGGCAATTCATCCTGCTGTTCATCGTCACGATCGGCGGTATCTATGCCGGCATCTTCAGCCCGACCGAAGCGGCCGCGGTCGGCGCATTCGGCAGCATCGTGCTCGGCTTTCTCGGCCGCCGCCTGAGCTGGGCGACGCTGTGGCGCTCGATCGAGACCTCGATCACCACCAGCTGCCTGCTGTTCGTGATCATCATCGGCGCCAACCTGTTTTCGTCGTTCATGGTGCAGACCCAGTTCCCGACCATGCTCGCCGACGGCGCCAGCGCCATGAATCTTTCGGCGCCCGTGGTGATGATCATGATCGTGCTCGCCTATATCGTGATGGGGTGCTTTCTCGAGGGGATCGGCATGGTCCTGATCACGGTGCCGGTGTTCCTGCCGCTGGTGGTCAAGTTCGGCTACGATCCGATCTGGTTTTCGATCCTCGTGGTGATCGTCGTCGAAGTCGGCCTCATTCATCCCCCGGTCGGTATGAACCTGTTTGTGATCCAGGCGCAGGCGCCCGACGTGAGGATCACCAGCATCTACCGCGGTATCGTTCCGTTCCTGATTGCGCCGCTGATTCTCATCGTGTTCCTGTTCCTGTTCCCGAGCCTGGCGCTGTGGCTTCCGAAGCTGTTGTATGGCTGATCGCACATGACCAATGTCCTGATACTCGAAACCCATGCGGAGGCCTATGCCGCCGCCTTGCGCGAGAAATTTCCCGACCTCGAGCTTCGGGTCGCGCAATCGCCGGTCGATGCCGATGTCGACTACGGCAAGGTCGAGATCCTGATCGCGTTCGGCATGGGCGTCACGGACGCGCTGTTCACGCAGATGCCGAAGCTGAAATGGGTGCAGTCGCTGGCGACCGGTGTCGATCACTTCCTGCGCAGCAAGACCCTGGCGCGCGACGTGATTCTGACCAGCGGCCGTGGCATCCACGGAGCCGCGATGCGTGAAACCACACTGCATCTGATGCTGTCGATCGGCCATGACAGCAACGGCCTGGTCCGCGACAAGGCCGCTCGCCGCTGGGATCGCCGCGAGTGGCCCTTGCTTGCGGGCAAAACCGCTGTCGTGATCGGCACCGGCGTCGCCGGTTCGGCGATCGGATCGCTGTTGCAGGCGCTGGACATGAAGGTGATCGGGGTCAGCCGGACGCCGCGACCGGTCCCAGGCTTCGACAGCGTGGTTCCGCAGCATGAATTGCCGGCAGCCGCCGCCGAGGCGGACTACCTGATCAACGTCCTGCCGGCCGATGCCGCGAACATCAAGATCATCGGCGGCGACGTCTTTGCCCGGATGAAACCGGGCGCTTATTTCATCGATGTCGGACGCGGGGAGACGGTCGACGAGGAAGCGCTGATCGCGGTCCTCAAGGGTGGCAAGATCGCCGGAGCCGGGCTTGATGTTTTCGCGACCGAACCGTTGCCGGCGAGTAGCCCGATATGGGATCTTCCCAATGTGTTCTTTTCCCCGCATATCGGCGGGTTGTTCAGGGAATATCAGCAGATGGCGATGCCGCTCATCATCAGCAACTTCAGCGCCTTTCTTTCAGGCCGCATCAACCAGATGACGAATGTCATCGATCGCACGAGGAACATCCCATGACCGGCATGATCGATCCCGCCAGCCGCATCCTTACCCGGATCTCCGATGCCGAACTGAACCGGCGCTGGAAGGCGGCGCGTCAGGTGATGAAGCAGCGCGGCATTGATGCCGTGGTCATGCAGAACACCAACGACTGGCTCGGCGGCTATGTGAAGTGGTTCACCGACCTTCCGGCCAACAACGGCTATCCGCGCACCGTTGTTTTTTACGCCGATGCCCCGATGAGCGTGGTGGAGATGGGCCCGTCCGATATCCGCAAGACGTTTGCTTCCGGCGAAACGCTGCATCGCGGCGTCGGCGAGATGCTGCATACGCCTTCGTTCACATCGATCGGGTATACCGACCGCGACGATGCCAATTTGGCCATCGATGCGCTTCGTCGTCATTCTCATGGCACCATCGGCCTGATCACGCCGGGAGCAATGCCTTACGCGTTTGTTTCGGCGCTGAAGGAAACGTTTGCGGCCGCGACATTCATCGACGTCACCCCCGAGATCGACGCCATCAAGGCGGTCAAGAGCGAAGAGGAAATCGCCCTGATCAGGCGAACCGCAGGTCTTCAGGACGAAGTCTTTGCCGAAGTTCTCAAGGAGATTCGTCCCGGCCTGCGCGACATCGACGTCACGTCGATCGCCCAGCGCAAAGGGCAGTTGCTCGGCAGCGAGCAAGGCATCTTTCTCGGAGGTTCAGCCCCGGTCGGGATCAGGTCGCCCTTCGTCCCGCGTTACATGCAGGGCAGGCGGCTGGAAAAGGGCGATCATCTTTCGCTTCTGATCGAAATCAACGGGCCCGGCGGCTTCTTTACGGAAATTGCGCGCACGATCGTGCTCGGCAAGGCTTCCTCCGAACTGAAAGATGCGTTTGCGGCGGTCAAGGCGGCGCAGGATCATTCGCTCAGCCTGATGAAGCCGGGAACGCCGGTGCGCGACATCTTCGCTAGTCACAATTCCTATATGGCAAAAAATGGCATGCCTGCCGAAACCCGGCTCTATGCGCATGGCCAGGGCTACGACATGGCCGAGCGTCCGCTGATCCGCCAGGACGATGACATGAAGCTGCAGCAGGGCATGTGCCTCGCGGTTCACCCCGGATATGAAACTCCGTCGCTATTTGCCGTGATCTGCGACAACTACATGATCGAGGCCAACGGCCCGGGCGAGTGCCTTCACAAAACGGAAAAGCGATTGTTCGAACTCGATTGAGTTCGGGACAGCGGCAGGCCGCAACACACACGGTTGGTGCCAGGAGCATGGTCGTCACAATGGAGTTGGCAACATGAGATCAGCTGACGATACGGGCGATCGCGCAGTTAAATTGCTGATCCGGGCCCACAGCATTCCAAGTCCGAAGAGCGAGCCCTACATCTGCGCCCGTGGTCCCGACAATCATCTCTGGTTTTGTGAGAGCGGATCGTCGAAGATCGGCCGCCTCAATGTCAGCGATTATTCCTTCACGGAATATGCCATCCCGTTGCCTGATGCGATGCCGATCGGCATCGCGGCCGGCGCCGACGGCAATCTCTGGTTCTGCGCAAAAAAGGCGAACAAGATCGGGCGCATCGACATCCATGGCGAGATCACGCTGTTTCCGGTGCCGACGCCGAACGCCGGGCCTGATGGTATCCTCGCCGGCCCCGACGGCAATATCTGGTTTTCTGAAACCGACGCCGGGCAGATCGGCCGCATCTCGCCTTCCGGAACAGTCACCGAATTCAAGGACGGAATCACGCCCGGCGCCCGGCCGCTGTCGATTGCCAGCCGCGACGATCTGCTGTGGTTCAGCGAGGCGGCGGGCAATCGTATCGGTTGCATCACCCTTGATGGAAAAGTCACGGAATATCCCATTCCCAGCCGCGACAGCCAGCCAAGGGCAACGGCGTCACATCCGGACGGCAGCATCTGGTTCGTCGAAACCAGCACCAATGCGCTTGGCCGCATCGACGCCAGGGGAAATATTGTCGAATACCCGGTCACGACTCCCGACTCGTCGCTGCGCGGCGTCTGCGTTGCGGCCGACGGCGACCTCTGGTTCACGGCCAATATGGCCAACAAGATCGGGCGCATGAAGCCGGATGGCACCATGGTCGGCGAATACAACATTCCAGTGCCGAACGCCGGCGCACGCTGCATTTCGCCGTGGCCGGATGGCCGGATGTTTTTCACGGCCTTCGATGCCGGCTTCATCGGCGAAATCATACCGGAAGGCTGAGAGGCAGGAACCAAGATGACAATCGAAAGAATAACATATCAGGCGAGCGGCAAGACCTTTATCGGCGCGCTGGTCTACGACGAACACGCAAGCGGAAAACGTCCGCTGTTGCTGATGGCGCCGAACTGGCTCGGCGTAACCGACGAAGCCATCAGCCGCACCCAAATGATGGTCGGCGACCGCTATATCGGCTTTGTCGCCGACATGTACGGCGATGGAAAGGTCAGTGCAGGGCCGCCCGAGGCCGCGCAGCTTGCCGACGCAGTGCGGGCTGTGCCCTTGGAGCGCCGATCACGCATGTCGGCAGCCCTGGCGGCCCTCGTAAAAGAGTCCGAGCTGCGCGGAATCGGCGACGTGAGCCGAAAGGCAGTTGTTGGATTTTGCTTCGGCGGCGGTAACGCCCTTGAGCTTGCCCGCGCTGGTGCTGATGTCCAGGCCACGGTGTGCTTGCACGGCGATCTCGTTACCGGCGCTCCGGCGAGCCGCGTTGGGCAAATCAAGTCGGCCTTGTTTGTCCTGCATGGCTCCGCCGATCCGGTCGCCGCCAAGAGCCAACGCGATGCGTTCGAGGCCGAGATGGACGCGGTGAAGGCCAAATGGCAGATGCTGACATTCGGTGGCCTGGTGCATTCATTTTGTGAATCCGAGGCCAATGTGCCCGGGATTGCCGAATACAACGCGCCGGCGGCGCGGCAAAGCTATCGTCTGCTTGATGAATTCATCGTCCGTGCTTTCGAAGGCGAGCTTTAGCAAAAGAACAAGCCGGGAAAGAATACAGGGAGGCGTCAGATGCGGGTTGCGAAAACTGTCCTTCTGGGTGTCCTGGCGGGATGTCTGAGCCTGTCAGCCAATGCAGAGGAATATCCCTCAAGGCCAATCCGCCTGATCGTCTCGATTGCCGCCGGCAGCGTGACGGACGTGATCATGCGCAACGCCAGCAACGATATCTCGCCAAGGATCGGTCAGCCGTTTGTGATCGACAATCGCGGCGGCGCTTCCGGGATCCTTGGCGGCCAGGCTTGCGCCGTGGCGGCTCCCGACGGTTACACGCTGTGCGTCGTCTACCATTCGACGATGTCTTACAATCCGTTGCTGTTTGCATCGCTGCCCTATGATCCGGACAAGGACATCGAGCCGATCACCCGGCTTTTCTTTGTCACCGAAGGCGTGTTCGTCCCCGCCTCGCTGAAAGTGAACTCGATGGCTGAACTCAAGGCGTTGGCCCAGTCCAGACCGGACGCGCTCAATCTGGCCACGCTCGGCGAGGGTTCGTCGCAGGATTTGTTCCTGCGTTGGCTAAACCACCAATGGGGAACCCGGATCGTCGGCATTTCGTACAAGGGCGGTGGGCCTGCGGCTCAGGCCATCGCGGCGGGACAGGTCCAGATCACCCGTTTCGGGATCGGAAACTTCCTTGGATTGATGGAGAGTGGAGACGTCAAGGCGCTTGCGGTCTCGTCGGAGAAGCGTTCGCCGCTTTTGCCTGATGTGCCAACGCTGAATGAGGCGGGCTATGGGGATTATCCGGGGCAAGCCTGGTGGGGGCTTGCCGCCCCCAAGGGCACGCCGCCGGCAATGATCGCAAGGATGAACGCCGAATTTGTAAAGACCTTCTCCGATCCAAAATTCGTGCAATTCCTGGACAAACAATTCGTGGTGTCGGCGCCAAACTCACCGGCGGAGTTCACGGAATTCCTGAAAGCCGATCGCAAGGCCGCGGAAACCCTCATCAAGATTGCGAACACGCCGAAGGCACAATACAAGCCCGAATAACAGTAAAGAAACAAGGGAGACGAGATCGTCATGACGCCTGGATCCGAATTGAAGCTGTGGCTGAGTGCGGCCTGTCTTGCCGCAATGCTTTCCATGCCCGCGGCCGCGCAGATTGCGCCGCAGGTCGAGAACGTTCCGATCCCCGCCAACCGCGATTCCTTCAATCTGAGCTTTGCCGAAATCAAGTCGCTGTCGTCGGTCAAGGATTTCGAGATTCTCGGGCACAGTTATTTCAAGGTTCCGGAGCGAACCGCCTGGGCCAAGGCCGAAGGTCGTTCCGGAACGGAAGTCGGCTCCGGCTTCAACACGGTGCGGGTCTATGACGGGATTGCCTATCTGGCCGGCTACTCGTTCCCGCAGACGCTCTACGGCATCTTGATTGCCGATGTCCGCGATCCCGCCAACATGAAGCCGCTGAGTTTCATCCCGTGCAATCCCGGAGCGCGTTGCGCCTATCTCAGGGTCAACCGTCAGAAGCATATCCTGATGTTCGGTCACGATGCGGAGGCGGCCAGTCCCAACAAGTTGAAGCCCGGCGAAGTCGCGCGCTCGGGCTGGTCCTTCTACGACGTCGCCGATCCGGCGCATCCGAAGGAATTGTCCTTCGTCGCGGCGGCGCCGGGCGGCAAGACCCACGGCATGGATGCGGACGATCGTTATGTCTACGGCTGCAGCCAGTACTCGTCGGACCTGTCGCGGGAGGGCCTGCAGATCATCGACTACAGCGACCCCGTACACGCCACGACGGTCGGGACCTGGCACGTCCAGGGTATGTCGAAAGGCGAGGAATATGGCCCGCTGGACCGCGCCGGTCCCGACGGCAAGCCGCAGCTGATCCAGTGTCACGAGATCGTCTACTACAACGATCGTCTCTATCTCGCTTGGCGCGATGCCGGCATGCAGATTCTCGACGTCAAGGATCGCAGCAAGCCCGCGCTGCTCGGGACTTACGATTACGTGCCGCCGTTTCATGGCGGCTTTCTGGGGGCCGCCCATACCGCCGCGCCCGTTGTCGTCGATCCCGGGCAGAATCCAAATCTCGTGGTCATGACGGACGAGATTTTCGATTGCCCGAACGGGTTCGGCAGGATTGTCGATGTGTCCGATATGAACAACCCGGATGTGATCGCCAAAAAGCGATCGGCGAATCTGCAGACCATCGCGACGTTCCGGGTTCCGCATGTCCAGGACGTATTCGACTATGCCAAGAAGGAGTTCTATTGTGCGGCGCCGGGCGGTCCGGCGGGATCGCTTTCCAACACGACGCACCTGCCCTGGTTCGATCAACGTTCGTCGAGCCTGGTTTACGTGACGTGGTATGATGAAGGAGTTCGCGTGATGGACATCAGCAATCCCTTCGCTCCCCGGTTTACCGGCTATTTCCTGTCGCCCCGTTTCGCCGGTCCCGGCAAGGCCGACCGTGAAACCCGCGAGATTTTCCAGGATCCCGATACCAACCTGCTTTACGTGACCGACGGCAATGGCGGCGGATTGACGGTGTTGCGCTATACCGGGCCAATTCCGAAGAATCCGCCATTGCCCGGCGCGCGATAGAGCGCGGCTTTGCTCCGCGTCGCGAATGGCGGCAGATTGAGGGTTCGGCGGACAGTTCGCATGCGTAGTTCAACCTATCGCGTCAGATTTTTCCCGCCCGTCCTGGCGGCCGCGCTGCTGCTGCTGTGCGGCCTTCCGGTTCGCGCCGACGATCCGCCGGATCCCTCGCTGGCGCCACGGGTGTCGCGCTATGCGTTGACCCAAGCCTATATGCATGGCGGCGACGCCGAACGCGATGCGCTGGAGGCGGAAATGGCGCCGATCCCAGGCGCGGATGACAGCGCGCTTGAACTTTGGCCCAATCGCGACGGCAGCCACACGGTTCAGATCAGGCTCGAAATCGATGAAATCCAGGAGGAGGTCTATCCCGGTCAATTCCTGACCTTCTGGGTGTTCGCACCGCTGGGCAAGGCGCACGGCACCGCCGCGCGGCTGCCGAGTCCGACCATTCGTGTCGAACAGGGCGACCATGTCAGGCTGACGCTCTACAACACCCACTATTTGCCTCACACCCTGCATCTGCACGGGATGAGCCAGACCAGCGACATGGACGGCGTCCCGGATGTCTCGCAAAAGCCGATCGCGCCGGGTGAGGCCTTTACCTACGAATTCGTGGCGAGAGCCCCGGGCACGTTCTGGTATCATTGCCATGTCGACGAAGACCGTCACGTGCCGCTCGGACTGGCCGGCATGTTCATCGTGGAGCCGAAGCGGCCGGACAACCATTTCGCGCATCTGATCGTCGGCGCCGGACGTATCTATTCGATGAGCAAGGCAACCCGCGACGGCTTCCAGGGCGAATATTCGCTGGTCTACATGGACGTCGATGACCGGCTCAACCGCCTCGTTGCCGCGTCTGCATTGCCGGTCGACGTCGCAAAGCGCGTCGAGGCCTATGACACCACCCATCGCGTGCCGAATATCTTCCTGCTCAACGGACGCGCCTTTCCGTTCACCATGCGCGACACGCCGATCCTCGTGAAGTCGGACGAAACCACCAAGCTCCGCGTTCTCAATGTCGGCGATCATACCGTGGCGCTGCATACCCACGGACATCACCCGCTGCTGACCGATCTTGACGGCATAGCCGTTCCGCCGGCCGCGCAGGTTGCCCGTGACACCTTCGATATCGGACCCGGACAGCGCGTCGATCTGGCGCTGCGTACCAGCAGCGACGGCACCTATGCGTCCGGCCCGGGCATCTGGATGATGCACGATCACACGCTCGCGGCGGCGACCAACAAGGGAGTCTGGCCGGGCGGCAATCACACCATGATCATCTATGATCAGGCGACGGGCAAGGATGGCATGGCGCACATGCACGACGGGCGAACCTGGGATCCGGCCTATTATCGCGCCCCGCCGCCGCTGTTCGATCCCGGAATGTTTCATTTGACGGACAAGAGCTATGCGGAGCGAAAAAGTCCCGACCCGATCGGCGGCGAATTCGCCTTTCCGCACATCCAGCAGGAAGGCGCGCCGTTGCCGCGCCAGGATCTGATCGACGCAGAGCGGCATCGCCCGCTCGCCACATCCTGTGCCGATCATCCCAGAAGCACGCAGCGTGTTCTGGTCAAGGCTGGCCGGCTGTACGGCGGCGCCGGCGAAGTCTACGGCTTCGAGCCGCGGGTCATTCACGCCGAACGATGCCAGGCGGTCGAGATCACGCTCGAGAACTCCGACCAGGTTCGTCACGATCTGATGATCCCGGGGATCGAGCCGATTTTCGCGCTGAATTTTGTCGGGCCCGGGGTACAGACCGCAAGCTTCGTCACGCCCGACGCGGATATTACGTTGCCTTTCCACTGCCACGTTCCCGCCCATGAGAAGGCCGGAATGTCCGGACTGCTGATCGTCGGCGCCGGCAGCCGCATGGCCCAGAACGATGCGCCCGCGCAGCAAGCGGTCGTTTCCGGAGAAGGTACCGTGATCGCGACCTTGCCGCGCATGGGTCGCCTGGTGGTCAATCACACCGAGATCAAGGGCTTCATGGGCGCCATGGAGATGAGCTATCCGGTGCAGCCGCCTTCCTTGCTCGACGGCCTCAATCCCGGCGACAAGATCGGCTTTCAGATCGACCGCGCGCGCGCAACCATCGTCGGCATCGAGGTCAAGGCACGCGGTCAGTGAGCCGGCATCCGGCGAAACCGAGCGGCATGATTCCCGCGCTGCCAGCCACCTCCAGGGACCAGCCATCATGAAAATAACAAACATCGAAACCCTGCATGGCGACGGCGGCTATCGCGTCTGCTGCTACGTCAAGATATCCACCGACGAAGGCATCGTCGGCTGGGCCGAATATTACGAAGGACTTTCCGGCGTCTCGGTTACCCCGCTGATCAGGGACCTCGCCAAGGTTGCGATCGGCATGGATCCTCGCTCGGTCGGTCGGCTCAGCGAGAGCCTGCTCGCGACCACCCGTCTGTCATGGGGTGGCCTCGCCCATCAGGCGGTCGCGGCGATCGAGAATGCCTGCCTCGATATTCAGGGCAAGGCCCTGGGCGTGCCGGTCCACGCGCTGTTCGGCGGGCCGTTCCGCGAACGGGTGCCGGTGTACTGGACCCATTGCGGCAGTTACCGGGTCCGCCACGCGGCGTTTTACGAAAAAGAACTCGGCCTCGAGCCGGTTCGAACCCTCGACGATTTCATCCGGCTGGGACGCGAAGCCGTGCAACAGGGGTTTCGGGCCGTGAAGACCAATCCGGTCTTTTTCGACAAGGAAAAGCCCTATATGTTCAACGGCGGATTCCGGATCGAGCCCGGCTTCCTCGACCGCAGCATCAGCGACCGCCATATCGGGGCGATCATCGACCAGCTCCACGCGTTGCGCGAGGGAATCGGTCCCGACCGCGGGCTGATGCTCGACGTCAGTTTCAGCCAGCGCACCGAAGGCTATCTGCGTCTGGCGCACCGCCTCGAACCGCTCAATCTGTATTGGCTCGAACTCGATATGCGCGATCCCGAGGGTCTGGCGCTGATCCGCCAGTCAAGCAGCACGCCGATCGCCTCGCTGGAATCGCTGCACGGAATCCACGATTTCCGTCCCTATCTGGTGCAGCGCACGGTCGATACCGCGATCGTCGACCCGATGTGGAACGGGGTCTGGCAGTCGGTGCGCGTGGCGACGCTTGCCGATGCCTTCGACACCCATGTCGCGCCGCATAACCCGGTCGGCGATCTGGCGAACCTGATGAGCGCGCATTTCTGCGCCGCCATTCCGAATTTTCGCATCATGGAACTGCGGCCGGATGAAGCGCCGTGGACGCGGGATTTCCTGACGCATCCGTCGACCATCGAAAATGGCGAAATGCTGGTTCCCACGCGTCCCGGCTGGGGTTCGGACATCAACGAAGAAGTGCTGAGGGCGCACCCGCCCCGCTCGGCACGCTAGGGGAATCGGCCATGCGCGTTGTCTATTGGGCACGGCTGCAACTGGCGCGGCGCCAGATCCTCGACGCCGTGCAGGCGGTGCCGGAAGCAGAGCTTGCCGTGGTGGAAACGCTGGACGATCTGCTCGGCGCGCTGCACGGCGCCGATGCGCTGATCCTCTACGATGCACCGCCCGAACAGGCGCGTCGCGTCGTCGAGGCCCTGTCCGCGCCCGGCAACACCGTGCGCTGGATGCATTTCCTCACCGCCGGCAGGGAGGGTTTTGACGAGGTCGGGCTGCCCGCAGGGATCGCGGTCACCTATCCGGCCGGATGCGTGTCGCCGACGGTGGCCGAGCATGCGATGACCTTGCTGCTGGCGCTGGTGCGACGGGTTCCCGCGATGCTGGAGCAACAGGGCAAACGCAACTGGTCACGGCTCGAAGTGTCGGCGAAAGCGACCTCGGTCGAAGGCAAGGTGATGGCCATCGTCGGCTACGGCCAGATCGGCCGCGAGATCGCCTTGCGCGCGCGGCCCTTCGGCATCCGGATCATTGCCGTCTCGCGCACGCGCAAGTCCGACCAACTGCTGGATGATAGCCTTGTGCTGTCCGAACTCGATCAGGCGCTGGCGCGGGCGGACATCGTGATGCTGGCGATCGCACTGACGCCGGAAACCCGCCATTTGTTCAACCGGCAGCGATTGGAGGCGTGCAAGCACGGGGTGGTGTTGATCAATGTCGCCCGCGGCGGCCTCGTCGATCAGCACGCGCTGGCTGCGGCGCTCACATCCGGACAGGTTGGCGCGGCCGGTCTCGACGCCGTCGATCCCGAGCCGCTGCCATCAGGCGATCCGCTCTGGACGGCGCCCAATCTCATTATTTCACCCCACTTTGCCGGCGGCGCCAGCGCGGTCAGCCAGCTGCGGCTGGCCGATAGCGCTGCCGCCAATCTAAAGCGCCTCATCAACAAGGAGCCGCTGCAGCATCTCGTGAGTTGAGCAGCTAGCGGCGCGAACACCCAAATCTAGGGGATGAACATGCATACTCGTCGAGCTGTACTTTCGGTCATGACGGTCGCGCTTGCATGGCCCTTTGTCGAGATCAGCGGCGAGGCGCGCGCCGAGAGGCTGCTCGACCATGTGACGTTCATCGTCGGCTATCCGGCCGGCGGCGCCACCGACACGGTCGCGCGGCTGGTGGCGGAAGCCATCCAGGGCAAATATGCTTCTGCCGTCGTGGTCCAGAACAAGACCGGCGCGGGCGGCCAAATCGCGGCCGCCTCGATGAAGGAACAGCCGGCCGACGGAACTTCGCTGCTGTTTACGCCGGCATTTCCGATGGTGATCTTTCCGCACGTCTACAAGGACATCCGCTACGACACCTTGAAGGATTTCGTTCCGGTCGCCACCACGCATTTCGGGACGCTGGCGCTTTCGGTCGGGCCCGGCGTACCCGAGGATGTCAAGACGCTGAAGGACTTCATCGCATGGGCGAAGAGCCACCCGGATAAAGCAAGCTTCGGTGCGCCGGCGGGCGGCGCGCAACATTTTACCGGCCTGATGCTGGCGCGCGACGCCAACATCCAGTTGCAGCTCGTCTCCTATCGGGGCGGCGCGCCGTCGGTCACGGATGCGCTCGGCGGGCATATTGCCGCCTGCATCACGCCGCTGGCGGAAGTTCTTCCGCACGCCAGCGAACTGCGCATCCTGGCGACGACGGCGCGGGAACGCTCATCGCTCGCGCCGGACATTCCGACGTTCTTCGAATTGGGTTTCGAGAAAATCGTGGTGCAGGACTGGTCGGGTTTTCTGGCGCCGGCCGGGACGCCGCCCGACATCGTCGCCCGCGCCAACGCCGCCATCAACGCCGCGGTGGAATCCCCGAAGGTCAAGGCGGCCATGGCCACGCTCGGAATGGAAGTCGGCACGCTGACACCCGCGGCCTTCGCTGTCACGGTACGCGAAAGCTGGGAACGCTATCGCGACATCGTCAAGGCATCGGGCTTCCAGGCCGAGCCATAGATCGCAGCGCGGAAGCCAACGGTTCACTCCCCAATCGCGCTCAGACGACGGGCGCGTTGTGCGGCCTGAACAGCCGGCCCTTTTCCGTCACCAGCACGACGGCGAGGGCGGCCAGCGTGCACAGGAAATATCCGGATGCAAACGGCACCAGCGTGCCGTCGTAATCCTGACCGATCAAAGTGCCGACGCCGATGCCCACCAGCGTGGTGATCGAGCCGTACAAGGACGACGCCGTGCCGGCGATATGGCCCTGCGGCTCCATCGCCAGCGCCGTGAAGTTGGCGGTCAGCATGCCGAACGCGAACATCATCAGCGCCGAAAGGACCATGAACAGCGGCAGTGACAGCACATCCGCTCTTGCTGCGACCAGCATGATCCCGGCGACAGCGGCAAACCCGATCAGGGCGCCATGCGAAATCACCCGCATGCCGAGGCGGCCGACGAATTTGGCGTTGAGGAAGCCCGCGATGGCGGTCCCGATCGCGATGGCTGCGAACGCCAGCGGAAAATAATGCCCGAGATGGTAGATCTCGGTGAACACCTGCTGCGCCGAGAATACGAAAGCAAACAGCGAGCCCATCACGCCGCCGGCGGCCAGCGCGTAGCCCAGGGTCTGACGGTTGGTCACGGTCTGGCGAAAGGCGCCGAGCACGTCGGCAATCGCGAGCGATTTCCGTTCCGACATCGGCAGGGTTTCCGGCATCCGCAGCGCGCTCCAGATCAGCGCCAGCACGCCGTACAGCGTCAGCACGATGAAGATGCCGCGCCACTGCGTCAGCAGCAACACCGCCTGGCCGAACGACGGCGCGATCACGGGTACGGCGATGAATACCATCATCGCCAGCGACATCACGCTGGCCATGCGGCGGCCGGCGTAGCAGTCGCGTACGATCGAGGTGGCGATCACGCGGGTTGCGGATGTGCCGAGGCCCTGCAGCGCGCGCGCCAGCAGCAAGGTCTCGAACGACGGCGCCGCGATCGCCAGCACGCTGGCGACGCAATAGAGCGTCATGCCGCCGAGCAGGACGGCTCGGCGGCCGAACCGGTCGGACAGCGGGCCCATCACGAACTGGCCGACGCCGAAGCCGATCAAAAATGTCGAGAGCACTTCCTGCGGGCGGTTGACGACGGTGATGTGAAATGCCGATGCGATGTCCGGCAGCGCCGGCAGCATCATGTCCATCGCCAGCGGATTCAACGCCATGATCGAGGCGATCACGATGACGAATTCGGGAAAACCCATGGGACGGTGGGTCGATGAGACCCAGGCATTGGCATTGATATCGGTCACACAGGGCTCCTGAGGCGAAACCCCTTTTAACGGCTATGTTGCGCCGCACAAGGCGCGTTCGGGGATGGCTGCCCCGTGGAGGGAGCGGTTCACATTTGAGTATTCGGACGCGATGGCGACCAAGATAAAGGCGGAACCGCTAATACAGCTATTGGGTTCTGTCGCGGCCAATCGTCTTGGGCCGCTTGATCGGCCAGCGCTTGCGTTCATAGTCTTCGACGATCAACGCGAGAAGATCGAAGCGTATTCGGCAGTGCCAATCGGACAAATTATTTTTCGCCATGACACGGTCTCGGATCGATGCGGTCCTTGATCCCTCCCGCAAAAAGCACCTTATATCCCTGCACCCCCACCAACCACAGGCCGCCCCATGACCGTCCACGACCGCAACCTTTCGGCATCGATCGATCCCTTGAAACTAGACCGGCTGGCCGAGGTCGCCATCAAGATCGGGCTGCAGCTCCAGCCGGGGCAGGATCTGTTGCTGACGGCGCCGACCGCGGCGCTGCCTCTGGTGCGGCGGATTGCCGAACACGCCTACAAGGCCGGTGCAGGCCTGGTGACGCCGATCCTGTCGGACGAGGCGATCACGCTTTCGCGTTATCGCTTCGCGCCGGAGGACAGTTTCGATCGCGCCGCGGGCTGGCTCTACGAGGGGATGTCGAAGGCGTTCGCCGCCAACACCGCGCGGCTCGCCATTGTCGGCGACGATCCGATGCTGCTGGCCGGCGAGGATCCGGCCAAAGTCTCGCGCGCCAGCAAGGCCAATTCGATCGCCTACAAGCCGGCGCTGGAGCGGATCGTCAATTTCGACATCAACTGGAACATCATCGCCTATCCCAGCCTGTCCTGGGCCAGACGGGTGTTTCCCGACGATGACGAGCAAGTCGCGGTGGCCAGACTGGCCGACGCGATCTTCGCGGCCTCGCGTGTCGATCGCGATGACGCGGTCGCGGCGTGGGGCAAGCATAACGCTGTGCTGCGCGAGCGCACCGAATGGCTGAACGGCCAGCGCTTCAGCGCGCTGCATTATTCCGGGCCCGGCACCGACCTGACCATCGGGCTCGCCGACGGCCATGAATGGGAGGGCGGCGCCTCCACCGCCAACAACGGCATCACCTGCAATGCCAATATCCCGACCGAGGAAGTCTTCACCACGCCGCATGCAAGACGGGTCGAGGGCCACGTCGTCAGCTCCAAGCCGCTGTCCTACCAGGGCTCGCTGATCGACGGCATCGCGGTGCGGTTCGAAGCAGGCCGCATCGTCGAGGCCAAAGCCAGCCGCGGCGAGCAAGTCCTGAACAAGGTGCTCGACACCGACGAGGGCGCGCGCCGCCTCGGCGAAGTGGCGCTGGTGCCGCATTCCTCGCCGATCTCCAAAAGCGGGCTGTTGTTCTTCAATACCCTGTTCGACGAGAACGCCGCCTGCCACATCGCGCTCGGCCAGTGCTATTCGAAGTGTTTCGTCGACGGCGCCAAGCTGACGGCGGAGCAGATCGCGGCGCAAGGCGGCAACAAGAGCCTGATCCATATCGACTGGATGATCGGCTCCGACCAGATCGACATCGACGGCGTTCACCCCGACGGCCGCCGTGTGCCCGTGTTCCGCAAGGGCGAATGGGCCTGAGAAGGTCGGCGCGTTAGGGGCAGGCATCTCCCAAATTTAGTCTGTCGCAAAATCCACATCGTTGTCAGACGGAAAACAGTGGTGCGACTTGTTAGAGCGGGATGGGTTTGCATTGAATCGGTC
>Ga0302320_10002744_pt1 | contig 41166 bp, 36 predicted proteins | sample Bog_T0_3_FD_202130 | JGI IMG/M metagenome (GOLD analysis project Ga0302320, IMG submission 202130) | Peat permafrost microbial communities from Stordalen Mire near Abisko, Sweden - Bog_T0_3 | ecosystem: Environmental > Terrestrial > Soil > Wetlands > Peat | place: Sweden: Abisko, Stordalen Mire... | reverse complement strand
CGGTTCATCGGTCTCACGCTCGATGAGCGCGAGGCGCTCGTGGAAGTGATTCGCACGATCGCGTACGTGCGCGAGCCGAGCTGACGGGCCGGCGCCGCGCGCGCCCCCACCCCGAAGGGCGAGTCGCCAGCGTCGGGCGCGTGGCGGCTTGCGAGCCGCTTTCGGGCGTCCGAGCGGATGGCCTGGCGCGTGGAGTTCGAGTCCGCGTCCGCGGAGTTCGTGGCTTGGCGCTTGGCGCCGAATTCCGGGGTAGGCGCTGCGCCTGATTGGCGGCTCGCTGGCGCGTTATGACGCTCCGCCATGCCATGGAGTCGCCAATGTTGGCGCGTTTTGGCTCGGAAGAGCCCGAAAAGCCGCCAACCGTGGGGCGTCGCGTGCCCGGAAACGAGGGCGAGACGCCAGTCGCCCCGTTCCGCGGCGCTCGCCTCGAGAAGGACCCGCCAAGTGAGACCTCCGCGTCGGGCCTCACGTCGAGAGAAGCACACCGCTCACTCCGTCGAGGTCGGGAAGCGGCGCGCGTAGACGTTGGAACCGTCGTCCCAGCCGATGGCGACCCACGGGCCTGCGCCGCCGATGGCGACCACGGGGTTCTCGCGCGTGGGATCCGCGGCGACGCTCGCTTTGAACTCGGTGGCGTTGCCGTCGATGGGGTCGAACAGGTACCCGCTCGTCCCGCCGAGCACCGCGCCCCGCACGTCTCCCGTCGACGAGTCGAGCCACGCGGCGACGAACGACCCGCCCGCCGCCGCCGAGCCTGCGATCGCGGGAGTAATCTGCGAGCCTGCGGTGACCACGTCGTTGACGGCGGTTCCCTGATCGCCCGCCACCGGCGACAGGTTCACGTCGTACCGCTGCACGAAGATGTCGCCGCTCGTCGAGCCGTGATCGCACCAGACGATCGCGGCGCGCCCGTCGCTCAGCACGGCGACCCCCGGGTGATCCTGCGTTCCGGAGTGCGTCGCGTTGTTCACCGCGATCTCCCCGCCGCTCGGCGTCCCGCTCGCCGAGATGACGCGCATCTTGATCTCGGTCGTATCGTCCCACACGGCGAGCCATCCGGTGGGCGTCGCGGCGACCTGGACGTTCTCGTTGCTCGTGCCGGTGCTGAGCGTGTTGAGCGTGCCTAGCCCCGAGCCGCCGTCCGCCGAGGGGTCGTACGTGAGCCCGACGATCGTGCCGGCGTTCACGTTCTGCCAGGCGACGAAGAGAATGTCGTTGGGGCCGGCCGCGATCGACGGGGAACCCTGCGGGCCCGATGTCGTGCTGCTGATCGTTTGGGTCCCCCCGACGTCTGCGAGGGAACTGTCGAAGGCGTGGATCGAGATGACGGGGCTGCCGGTCACCGACGTGTCCGCGAACGCGTAGTAGTAGACGCCGTTCGCGAGCGCTGCCGTGGGCTGCGATTGATTCGCGTTGGCCGGGGCGGGCGGGAAGCCGTTCGAGTCCGGTGCGAGGATCGCCTGGGCCGCGGCGCTGGGAACCGTGACGGTCGCGAGCGAATCGCTCATCACGCGCAACCCGACATCGAGGTTCGCGGTCCCCACCGTGAAGAACGAATACAGGTCGCCCGGCGTCCCCGACTGCGGAGGCCAGAGGAGGAACGCTGGCCCCGTTGGCGACGTTGCGCCGATGGAGAGCACCTCTTCGAGCGAGTGGCACTGCGAGTCGCACACCTGGTCGCCCGAACCCGCGTCGTCGGTGCCCGGAGGGTCGCACTGCTCGGTGGGCTCGATGATCCCGTTGCCGCAAACGGCCGGCGTGATGAACCGCTGCATCGTGATCGAGACGGCGAGCGTGTCCTGGTTCACCGTCGCGGTCGCGCACCCGTTGGCGATGACGGCGTTGCTGGCGTCGAGCGCCTGCGCGGCGAAGACGTACACATCGCTCGACTGCGTGAGCGTGAGCGAGCCGCAGAACTTCGCGGTGCTGGCGCAGTTCGTCGTCTCGAGCGCCTGCGTGGCCACCTTCGGCGTCGACGAGGTCACCCCCGTGGGGAGCGCGCCGGTCGCGTCGCAGGCGACGCCGTTCTTCTCGTCGTAGACCGTGAGGTTCAGCGCGACCGCGCTATCGAGCACCCCCTGCGGGAAGAGAATCGACGGCGCGAGCGAGACGCTCACCCCGTTGCTGCCGCTCGTCGAGCACGCGAGGGCGAGGCCCGTGAGGACCAGGGGGATGCTCGCGCGGCGGACCAGTCGCATGTGCCGACTTTAGCACTGGTGGTCGCTACCGCGCGGGACGGAGCGGCGCCGGAGGGGAGGTGGTGCGCACGGTGACCCCCGCGAGCGAGAGCGCGTCCTCGAGGGCGGCGCACGCCCGCGCGTTCCCGGCGAGCACGGCGCGCCTGTACCCCGCGCGAACGACCCCGTTGGCGACGCGCGCAGCCCAGGCCGCGAGCGCATCTTCGTCGTCGTCCGGGTGACCGGCGGCGATGGCGATCGAGACCCCGTCGAGCGGCACCGTACACGCGGGAAAGTCCCACTGGGCCGCGGCCTCGATCCGCGCGGCCTCGGCACGAGCCGCCGCGAACCCTTCGGCCACGGCGGCGCGTGCCGAGCGCGCCGTGTCGGCGTCGAACCCGGGGAGCACTTCGCGCGCGCCGTCGATGGTGCTCGCGACGAGCGTGGGCGAGCCGCCGCGCTCGGCGAAGATGCGACCGAGGACCGCGCACGCGTGAAAGAGATCCTTCTGCACGCGCGGGTCGGGGGAGGGGTTGGCGAGCTCGTTCACGCCGTCGACGATGAGCGCGCGTGGCCCCCTGGTCGCCTCGATGACGGCGTGGTCACCCGGCAAGAACGCGACGCGCCGATCACGCGCGCACCAGGCTTCGACGAGCTCGTCGATCGACGGCATGGGTCAGTATGTGTTCGCGCTCGACGCGGGGGGACTCGCCGCCGGGGGCGGTGCGCCCGCCGCGGGAGCTTGCTGCTGTTGCTGCTGCGGGGCCGACTGCCCCGCCGCCGCGCGCGCCTTGGCGCTCGCCTTCGGCCCCATGGAATTGAGCTCGCTCTGCGCTCGATTGAAGTACGCCGGCACGAGAATCAACTGACTCAGCAGCGCTCTCGCCACGTCGTATTGCCCGAGCGCGCGGTAGCACCTCGCCGCGTCGAACTTCGCGTCGTTGGCCACCGCGCTCACGCCGGCCTGCTGCGCCACGCGATCGAACCTCGCCGCCGCCACGCCGCACCCGCTGGCCTCGCGGATGCTCCGCGCCTCCCAGAGGGCCGCATTGAGATCACCGTTCTGCGCACCTTTGTCCCAGAGCTGCGTCGACGTCGCGTAGTCGCCCGTGTTGTAGGCGTTCATCGCGGTGTCGAAGTCGGTCGGAGGCGCCTGTGGCTTCTGCTGTGCGAGCGCCCCGTCTTCCTCCTTCTTCGCCCCTCCGAGCGCGCCGAGGGCCTGCATCGCTGGCGCCGCAGGAGGGGGAGGGGCGTTGGCTGCAGCCGGGGCCGAGCTCGCGTGCCCGAGCCCTCCGTAGTGCGCTTGCGGTGCCGGAGCGCCGCCTCCGCCCCCGGCGCGCGCCCCTCCGCTCGACTCGAGATCGTCGAGGTTCCTGGTCTTGTCTGCGTCCGCTGCCTTCGCGCGTACACCGCGCATGGCGGGCGCCTCCGACGGCACGTCGTTGCTCGCGTACCCGTTCCACGTGGGCGCCGAAGACGCCGCCGCCGTCGCTGCCGGAGCCGCAGCAGCCCCCTTCGCATCCTTCCCAAGGTTCACGGCGTCCACCGCGGGCGCCGCGGCGGGCAAGAGGTTCTCCAGCGGCGTTGAAGCGACGGGCTCCCCCTGCTCGCTCACGATCATCGTGCTCGACGCGGGCTTGGCGACCTTCCCCTTGATGAGCAGCGCGCTCGACCCGATCATCAAGAGGAAGAGCGCCGCCATCGCCGTCTGGGGCCGCATCGCCCACGACCCCGCGAGCGAGATCACGTGCGATACGCGCCGCCCGATCGGCACGACCTTCTGCGCCTCCTTCGCCGCCGCGAGGATCCGATCTTCCAGGTCCGCCGGCGGTTCCACCACCGGCATCACCGCCAGTCGCCGCATCGCCTTCAGCCCCGAGAACAACGCCGCGCAGCGCGCGCACCCCGCCACGTGCCGCTTGGCGGCCGCGCTCGTCACCTCATCGAGCTCTTCGTAGAGCTCGTCGAGGAGGATGCTTTCGAACTTCTCGCAGTCCATCGGTCTCGTCTCGGTTCCTCAGCTCAACGTAGTCACGCCCGTCCGTTTCTTCTTCGCCCTCGTCTCGTCGGCCTCATCATCGCAGCGCGCGGGAGTACTCCTCGTACTCGCTGAGCGCCTGCTGGAGCCGCTCGAGCGCGTACCGCATGCGGCTCTTCACGGTGTTCTCCGGGACGCCAGTGACCTCGGCAATTTCCTTGAACGGGAGGTTCGCTACCTCGCGCATGAGGAACACCTCGCGCTGCTCTTCGGGCAAGGCCTCGACCGCCTTGGCGATTCGCTCCTTGAGCTCTGCCCCGGTCGCCTCGCGCTCGACGCTCGCACGCACATCTGCCGTTTGCTCACCGAGCGTGGGACCGTCTCCTTCCTCGCCTGGCTTCCCCTGGTCGAGCGATGGATGCTTGCGCAGTGCTCGCTTGCGCAGCTGGTCGATACAGAGATTGCGCGTGATCGTGTAGACCCAGGTGGTGAAGCGGGCCTCGTGCTTGAACTCGGCTGCGCTCTGTACGACGCGGACGAAAGCGTCCTGCACCACGTCCTCGGCCACCTGCGGAGCGCGAAGGTGCCGCAGGGCGAAGTTGTAGAGCGGGCTCTGGTGCCGGCGAACGAGCACGGCGAACGCGGCGCGGTCCCCCCGCTGGAAGCGGATCATCAGCGCTTCGTCGGTGAGATCGCCCCCGCCCGTCACGTGCAACCTCGAGGTGCCCCGGTCGCTGGGGCGAGCTTTGACTTGAACCGTACACGCGCGCCCTCCTTCTCCTTTGAAGTTGGACGTGCACGAACGCGAGAGGATCTCCCCCTACATGCGCAGAGGCGCGGCAAGGGACGCACGGCGTCAACGTTTCCCCCATCCCACATCGGCCGGACGGAGGAGCCTACACGGGTCCGCGGCCAAGGATCGACAGAACGGCGCGTTTCGGCTCGCGATTCGTGCTTTGTGAGCAAACGCGTCGGAGTCGTTGCAAGCGGGACAAGAGGACCACTACACTCTCCTCGCCACGCTTCTCGCCAGTCGCTGGGGAGAGAGAAGATGCGGCACATAAGGTGACGGCGTCTTCTGAGCCCGTCACCGTTGCGCGCCAGGTCACGAACATTCACGGCACGGCGAATATTGAGAGCGGCGAACGGCTTGAAAGGGGAGTTTCGAATGCGACGTCACGCGACCATGGGTCTCGCAGTTGTGCTGTCGGCGCTCGTGTCGGTCTCCGCGCTCGCCGCGGGAGCGAAGAAGAAGCCGGCGGCCGCGACTGCCGCTGCCGACGCAGGCGCTCCTTCAGCGGACGCTCCGGCGACCGCTGCGGCCACTCCCGCCGCCCCCTCCGGCGACGCTGGTGCGACTGCCGCGGGACCTGGTCCCGCCGCCGTGGCAGGTCCGACCGGCGCGACGACCGCCGCCGCGCCGAAGCCCGTGATGGACGGTCCGACCTACGCGGTTCGGCTCCGCGACCTCGAAGCGAGGGTCGACGAGCTGAAGGACCAGATTCGCCGCAGCCACACACGGCTCGCGCTCCTCTCGGACACCATCATGTCTGGCGGCGCCGCCGGGTCGCGTGCGGAGGTCGAGTTCGACAACGAGATGTCGAGCGCCTTCCGCCTGGTCCGCGCGCTCTTCGTCATCGACGGTACGGTTCAGTACAATCGGCAGGACGAGACCGGCGCTCTCGCGGACCAGAAGACGATCCCGATCTTCAGCGGCTCGGTGCCGCCGGGCGACCACACCGTCCAGGTGCTCCTGTCCTTCCAGGGCAACGGTTACGGCGTCTTCACGTACTTGAAGGGGTACCACTTCGAAGTGAAGTCCAGCCACGCGTTCACGAGCGTCGAAGGGCGCGCGCTCACGCTCACGGCAACCGCTCTCGAGAAGGGTGGCGTCACGACGCCCCTCGAGCAGCGCCCGTCGGTCGAATGGCACGAGAAGGTGGGGCCTCTCGGTTCTAGTGGCGTGGCGCCTGCCGGAACGGGATCCCCGGGCGCGACGCCTGCGCCCGCAGAGGCACCGAAAGCGAGCGTGAGCGGCAGCATCTCTGTCGGGGGCAACAAATGAGAAAGCGCAGCTCGTGGTCGCCGCTCGTCGGCGCCGCGGCGGGTGCGCTGACGGTCGTAGCGAGCAACTCGGCGTTCGCCGACTCGGACGAGCACGCCCGTACGGCGGGCTCGGACTTGGTCAACGTCGATCGTGAGATCGGAACGGTGCAAGCTGCAGTCGACAAGGCGAAAAACGACCAGATCTCGGTCGAAGAGCGCCTCGCCAACGGCGAGTTGCTCTATCGAACCAAGGACTACTCGCGCGCGTCGCTCGTCTTCAGCGAGATCTTGGAGAGGTACCCGAACACTCCAAGCTATCCGGATGCCCTCTGGCTCCGTGGCGAGACGTATTACGCCTCCCATGAGTATCTCGCAGCGCGGCGTGATTACCGCGCAATCGTTGACAAGCCCAGCGATAGCCGCTTTCAGGTCTACTTCGGGCGCGCGCTCGCGCGGCTCGTCGACGTCAGCCTCCGCATCGGCGACATCCAGGGTCTCGACGACGTCTTCCAGCGCCTCGGGCAAGTGCCCCCGGCGCAGGTCGACGCCGGCCTGAACTACGCGAAGGGGAAGGCCTATTACGCCCGGAACGACCTCGGTACGGCGCAGGTAGCGTTCCAGGCCGTCTCTGCTGGGACCGAATACGCCCACCAGGCCCGCTACTTCCTCGGCCTCATTGCGATGAAGCAGATCCGTCCTCTCGCCGCCGCCGCGCCCTCGCAGACGAACCCGCAGACGCAAGCGTCGGTCGCGCCCCCCGACTACAAGCCGGCGATCGACGTTTTCAAGCAGGCCACCGAGCTTGCACCCGACACGGACGATCATCGTCACGTCATCGACTTGTCCTGGATGGCGATCGGGCGGCTTTTCTACGAGATGGAGCAGTACGACCAGGCGGCCGACGCCTACGGCCACGTCCAGCGCGAGTCCCCCGAGTTCGACACCATGCTGTACGAGCTCGCATGGGTCTATGTGCGCGTCGGCGACGTGCAGCGCGCCGAGCGCGCGCTCGAAGTGCTCCAGGTGGCCGACCCGAGCTCGCCGTACGTGGGCGACGGCACCCTCCTGCGGGCCGACCTGTTGCTCCGCGCAGGGTCGTTCGACAAGGCTCTCGCGCTCTACGAGGGCGTGCGCACGCAGTACGATCCGATGCGCGCCAAGGTCGAGGCATTTCTCGATTCGACGACCGACGTAGGCGCCTACTACGAGAAACTCTCGCAGCAGCAGCTCGACGCCCTCGATCAGAACGACGCGCTCCCCAAGCTTGCCATCCGGTGGGCGCGTGAAGCGGAGGACGGGCCCGCGGCGTTCGCCGTGATCGACGACGTGAATCAGTGCCGCACGCTGATCAAGCAGTCGAATGAGCTCATCGAGAAGCTCACTGTCCTCACCGACGCATCGAACCGCGTGCGTGCGTTTCCCGAGCTCGAAGCGGGGGAAGAAGCTGCGCTCGGCTTGCTCAATCGCGTTTCGCGCGCGCGTGTGCAAATCGCGCAGGGCCTCGACGACGACGAGAAAGAACCCGTTGGGGCTCAGCTCGGGCAAACGCGCGCGCAGCGCCGCGCCCTGATGGCGGCGATGGGCGACCTGCCGACCACCAGCGGCGAGTTCGAAGCGCGCGATTCGGCAGGGCGGCAGCAGTGGAACTCGGTGTCGCAATCGCTCTCCCAGCGAAATCTGGAGGTCGATCAGCTGCAAGCCGTCGTCAACGGACTTCGACGCATGCTGCACGACGACCCCCAGAAAGGAGTCGCGCGCGATCCGAACTCCGTCGCGCGGTTCGAAGCCGAGCTCGACTCCAACGAGCACGATCTCAAGCTTTATCGCCAGGAGGCGGACGAGCTTCGCAAGCAGGTGAATTTCGGTCGAGCGCAGGTGGGCCTCGGCGACTCCCGCTTCCAAGCGGACGCGGCGAGTCGCGCGTCGTTTGCGAAGCTTCTCGACGACGAGGTGCAGCTCGCCGTGGGAGGGCAGGGGGGGCCGAAGGCGCAGCTCTATGGGCAGCGCGTTCAGCCACTCCTGATGCAAGCGCGACAGGAGGAGGACCGACTCACCGTCGCGTTCACGGCGCTCGAGGCGCAGGTCACAGCTCGTACGACGGATCTCCGCACGAAGATCGACACCGAGCGCGCGAACCTCGTGAGCTACGCCGCGCAGCTCGAGACCCTCGACAACGGTACGCAAGGGGCGCACGACCTCGTTGGTCACGTCGCTCAGCGCAACTTCGGCATGGTTCGCGACAAGCTTCGCGGCATCGTGCTCCGCGCCGACGTCGGCATCACGGAGCAAGCGTGGGAGGTCCGCGAAGAGGAGCTCTCGCGTGTGCACAACTTGCAGACCGAGCGTGCACGCGAGGAGCAGCTGCTCGACGAGGAGCTGCGCGAAGTGCTCGACGATTCGAACAACGGCACGAGCAGCGGGGCGAAGTGATGAAGACTAGGGGTTTGAGCTGGCTGTTCGCGGCGGGAACGGTGCTCATCACCGCGTCGCTCCCGATGAGCGTGCAAGCGCAGACTGCGCCGGCGGGTCAGAAGAAGGCTGCTGCAGCTGGGAAGACCCCAGCGGTCACGGCGCCGGCCCCGGCCGCCGTGCCGGCTGCAGCGCCAGCCGCCGCAGATGCCACGCCGGCCGCGTCGGCGACCTCGACGCCGTCGGCGGATTCGTCGGCTCCAGCCCCGGCGCCCTCGGCGTCGGCATCGGCAGCCCCAGTACCGGCCCCCACCGTTCACCCCCCGTCGCCACCGCCTCCGCCGCCGTCGGCCGCGCAACTCGCGGCCTACCAGGCTCTGAAGTCGGAGACCGATGCGTTCGAGAGCGGTGCGAAGGACTACCGCGACGCCGTCACCACGATCATTCGCATCCACTACGAGGCGAAGAAGAAGGAGATTCTCTCCGGCCTCGACAGCGAGATCGGGGTCGAAAAAGGGGAGGCGAAGAAGGCTCGCGACAACGCGATCAAGCGCCTCGAAGAGTTCATCGCGACTTATAGCGGTGCGCGCGCCAAGGAGCCCGAGTCACCCGAAGCGATGTTCCGGCTCGCCGCCCTCTACGAGGACCGGGCACGTGCCGAGGACGCGACGGACGACCTCTCCATCGGCCTGAAGCCGGCAATCGCGCTCTACAAGCGGATCATCAACGAGTACCCGAACTACAAGCTGCTCGCTTCGATCTTCTACTTCCTCGCGCACGCGTACGATGATGCGGGACGTCAGGACGAGTCGCAGCAGGTGTACCGCTCGCTCGTTTGCCACAACCACTTCAAGTACCCCACGCCGCCGAGCCCGAAGGACCCGACTCGGGACACGATCCTGCCCATGCCGCAGGATCATGACGAGGACTACTGGAGCACCTGGCGGAACCTGCACCGCGATCCCTCGTCCTTGAAAAAGGGGGGCGCGGACATGTCGTTCGTGGACCCGTACCCAGCGGACTGCGTCGCCATGCCTCAGCCCGATGCGAAGCCGGGTGAGCCGTCGAAGGTCGGCGAAAGCTGGTGGAACATTGGCAACTGGGAGTTCGACCAGCTCGACCTAGGCGGCGGCGTCGTCAAGGACGAGCCCGGAGCGGTCTACGACTACGACCGCGCGGCGAGCGCCTATCTGCACGCGATGCAGTTCCACATCTATCCAATCTACGGCGTGGCTCTCTACAAGTACGCTTGGACGCTCTACAAGCAACAGCGTTTCGCGGAGGCGACCAAGCAGTTCGTTCAGTTGCTCCTGTACACGGACGAGCTGGTGAAGGAGCGGGGCGACGCCGGCGCTGACTTCCAAAGCGAGGCGTACCAGTACATCGCGGGCTCGCTCGCGATCGTCGACTTTGCCGGCCCGGGACCAAACGAGCCGTACATGCAGCGGGCCGACATCTTCGACGTGGAGCCCGATCCGACGAAGGCCGAGGTGAAACTTCGCGTCGCCATCGATCGCGTGCGCGATCCCGCGATCATCCCTCAAGACAAGAAGTGGACGATCAACATCTATCGCGCGCTCGCTGACGAGTTCCGGTCGCTCGGGCAGTACAACAACGCGATCGAAATCTACACGGACATGCTGAAGAAGTGGCCGATGGATCCCACGGCCCCCGATACGCAGCAGGCCACGGCCGACACGTACGATCAGATGAATGTCGCGACGCGCGTGAACACGCCGGAGCACGACGCGAACGCGGCGAAGGCGCTCGAGGCGCGAACTGCGCTCATCAACTACATCGGCAATACCCCGTGGGTTGACGCCAACAAGGACAACCCCGAAGCCATCGAGCGCGCGGAGACGCTCGTTCGCGGCGGGTTGAAGTCAGCAGCGGCCACGCACACCAACAACGCGATTGCAGCGCTTACCGAGGCTCAGCAATCTGGCGATCCCGCTCACATCGCCGAGGAGCTCACGCGCGCGCTCTCGGAATACAAGCTGGCAGGCCTGGGCTGGGGGGGGTACCTCCACCAAGACGAGAATGCTCCGGACGCCTACGAGAGCCGGTACTGGCTCGCGGACGCGCGACGCCAGCAGGTCAAGATCGAGGTCGTTCTCTCGAAGCTGAAGAAGGGTCCACCGCCGACGTCTCAGGAGATCGCTGCGGCGCGGCAGGCCGCAATCGACGTTCGCGATTCAAACGAGGACGACAAATTCCTCATGAACGCAGCGCTTTTCGTCGTCGATCTCAGCGACGTGGATCGCGATCTCGCCTTCCAGCAGTTCCAGGACACGAACGGTGCGGCAGGGGTCGAGGACCGGCAGACTCCGCACTATCTCGGAGAGAACAACACCGGCAAGCCCTCCGTCGATCCGCTCCCGCCGCAGATTCAGTCGAGCATGCAGTCACGCGCCGACTTCATCGTGCGCGTTCCTGCCGCCTTGGACGTGACGCACAACACGATCGAGTACCAAACGTACGAGGCTGGTCAGTACTACCTATACGGCCACTTCGATGAGGCGCGTGCCGGGTACGAGCCGATCTACAACGATCACTGCGGGAAGGATCACTACGGCTACGACGCGTGGGAGCGGCTCATCACGATGAGCAACCACCTTGGTGATGCCGACCGCTCGCGCGATTTGGCGCAGAAGGAGAAGGATCACCCCTGCGCGATGACGGCGGAGCAGAACGCGAAGGCCGAGCTCATCGTCAATCCGACGCTCCAGGAAGCGGCCTACGCGAAGGCTCGCGTCAAGTTCAAGGCGGCTCAGGATGCTCAGCCGGGACCCGAGCGGGACAAGCTCTGGCGCGATGCGGCAGGCCTTTACGAAGCTGCACTCCAAGCGGCGCCTGGGCGCGAGGAAGCTCCTGAAGGGGCGATGAACGCGGCCTACGCCTACAAGCAGGTCGGCGACTTCGGACGTGCGATCGAGATGTACACGACGTTCATCGGCTCCTACGGGAGCGAGGACACTCTCAACGGGCTCCAGAAGGGCGATTCCAAGAAGAAGCCGCCCGTCGTTGCGGACGAGAAGAAGTACGAGACTCGCGTTGCGGATCTAGGAAACGCGTTCGATGCGCTATCGACGACGTACTACTCGTTCTTCAACTACCAACGGGCCGCCGAGACCAAGGAGAAGGTCAGCTCGAACACGCGCTTCGACGACAAGAAGCGAAAGGACGCGGCCGCGGACGCGATGGAGCTGTACCAAGCGCTGGGCCAGCGCGACAAGATGCTCGCGCAGTACAAGCTCCTCTCGTCACTGCACCCGGCGCCGGAAGAACAGGCGAAGGCCGATTACCAGGTGGCGGACTACGATTACCGTCAGTGGTCTCCGCAGGGCGGAGACTCTGGTTCGAATCGGCAGTCGCGAATTGCAGCGGAGCAGGCGCTGATGGGCTTCTACTCGAAGGAGCACGCTCGCGCCGCAGCGGCGAAGTACTCGCTCGAGGCCGCCTATCAGATCGCGAAGATGAAGAAGACGTACAGCGATGGTGGCTATCACCAGTGGTACAAAACGACGATTGGTGAGTGGGAGTTCATCGATCGCAACGTCCCGGCGACGGGCAAGGACGGAAAGAAGGACTCTCAGATTTCCCCGTATGCGGACTACGCCGCCGAGGCGGAATTCACGCTCCTCGACGAAGAGATCCACGAGAAGTTCGACTACGAGACGAACCACCACCACTTCGCCGGGTCGGTCGAGGACATCCTCGGTAAGTACGACAAAGCCGGGAAGAACATTGCCAAGGGCAAGTACCAGGTCGACGCCGAAGAAGCGGACAAGTACGACAAGGCGCTCGAGCACATCGCGCGCACATACCCGTCGCTGGAGTGGGTGCAAGCGGCGATCGCGCGAAAGGGGTCTCTCTACGACGCGCTTCGCACGGGTCTCTACAACACGGTTGCCCCCGCACTGAAGTACTTCACGCCGCAGCAGGAGCGTCTCCTGAAGACGCTCGAGAACAGCGGAAGAGACGACCTCGCCCAGCAGGCGGATGACCTCCGCTCCACCGTCAAGGAAGGGTGGCGGTCGAAGAAGGAGTCGGAGCTCGCCGCCATGGATCAGATCATGGTGCGAAACTACGTGACCGCTGTCGTTCTCGCCCGGAAGTACAACGTACGGAATGCCTGGGTCGCTCGCGCCATCAACAGGCTCGCGTACTTCACCGACATCATCGGTGACACGAACATGCGAACCTACGTGACCAACTCGAACGATCCGACGGATACGAGCAAGAAGCTCGACTACAAGGACGGGATGTTCGTTCAGCAGCGTCCCGGAATGGCCGCCGTGCCCTCTCCGGACGCGAACGCTGAACCGATCCCGGTGGCGCCGTGATGAGAGCGCCGGCTTGCAGCGGTAGGGGAGAGAGTGCGATGGGAACGAGCGGACGAAATCTGAGCGGTCTCGCGAGCGTTCGTTGCGGCTCGCGAGGCGCGCTCGCAGGGCTGATTGCCATCGCGACACTCGCTTCGGCGTGCGGCGGGGAGGCCGGGGCGCCTGCGAAGACGCCGACGACGCCATCCGCGGGCGATGCCGGGGCGGCAGCGCCCGCAGCGCCCGCGGCGAGCGCGCAAGGCGAGGACAACGGCGCGGCTGCTCCCGATGACCACCCCGAGCTGTCGGGGGCCGCCAAGGATGCCTACAATCGAGGCTGGGCCGCTTGGCAGGTCGGTGACTTGAACGGCGCGAAGGCGGCGTTCACGGACGCGACGCAAAAGGACACGCACGCGCCTGCACCGCACTACTCGCTCGGTGTCGTGCTGGAACGGCTCGGGCAAGTGCCGGATGCGCAGCAGGAGTATCGTGCGGCGTTCACTTTCAAATCGGACTACGAGCTGGCAATGGGGGCCTACGCGCTTTCGCTTGCGTACTCCGGTCATGCCGGTGAGGCAGACACTTTCCTCACCGACAAGCACAACCGAAGTCCGCAGTCGGCTCGCATCTCGGCATACCTGTCGATGGTCAAGTCCGTCGAAGGCGACAGCGGGAGTGCGCAGTCGCTTGCTCAGGACGCTCTTCGCCTCGATCCGAACAACACCGACGCCATGGTGGCGATTGCGCGCGACAACTATCGGGCGCACAAGATGGACCTCGCGCTGTACGCACTGGCGGCCATCCTGGACGGAATCGCCGGCGCTCCCCGGGATAAGGACAACCCCGAGGCGCATTTGCTCCGCGGCCTGATCGAGAAGCAAGGCGGCAAGCGGGCGGCAGCCATGACCGACTTCCAAGCAGCGCAAACGAAACGTCCGGACTTGGTTGAGGCAACGATTCAGCTCGGTGTCATGAAGCTTGAAGCGGGGAACGCCACGGAGGCCACGCCCCTGCTCGAGATGGGCGTGAAGTTTGCGCCGACGGACCCGATTGCGCACTTGAACCTTGGTGACTGTTATCGCCTCGGCGGACGCACGGTTGACGCGAAGCGCGAGCTCGAAATGTCGTTGCAGCTCGATTCGACGCAAGCCGTCGCCCACTACGATCTCGCGCTTCTCTATCTGTTCTCGCCCAGCGTTCCCGGATTCCAGCCTTTGGATCAGGTCGCACAAGCGATCAAAGAGCTCGAGACGTTCAAGACGATGCATACGAAGCAGACGCCGGGGCAGACCGACGACTCGGACGACCTTCTCAGCAGGGCAAAGGCCAAACAGGCCGAGCTGAAGACTCCGGCACCGGCGCCCCCTCCTGCGGCCGCGCCGCCTCCAGCTTCGTCGGCCGCTGCCGCGCCGGCTGCCGCTGCAGCGACGACGGACGGTGGGAAGTGATTGGCGCGGGAGGCTCGCGCGTCGAATACTCAGTCAGAGGATGAATTGAACATGACCAAGAAGGCTTTTTCGCTCGGAGTCCTGACGGTCCTGGCTTCTTCGTTCGCGTGCGTTGCGGCGGAGGGGACCGCTTCGGCAGCGGATCAGAAGGGTGTCATCACCTTGCGCGAAGTAGAGATCGTCGGTCGAGTTCAGAAGCCCGTCGCCTCAGTCGACGTCGGCACCATTCTTCCGAAGCTTACGCTGGCTGAGCTCCGGCAGCCGTTCCTCGATCGGATCGAGGAAGCGGTACAACACGATCCTTTCTGAGGCGCGCGGCGCAGCCTGCGCGATCAACGCGAGAATGCTGTTCACGATCCTGGCGATCGTTGTCGTGGCCTCGTGCGTGGTTGCGAGCACTCGTCGTTTGGCCTTTGCCGCTGAGGCAACGGCGCTCGACGCGGGGGTCCTGCTTACGGCTGTGTCTGCGGCGCCAGAGGCGTGGCCGGCGATACGTGCCGAAATCGAGAGCGAGCCGACGGCCGGGTGGGAGCGCGAGCTGATTCTCGCCCTCGATTCCAAGCAGGCGGCGCTCGTCAACGAACAGCTGGGCGATCTCGATTACAACGCCCAACGCTGGGCCCGCGTTCCGCGTGTGTGCGCCAGCATCGCGTCGAGCACCGGGTTTCTTCTGGCGGCCCTCGTCATGCGGAACGCGCTCGCCGCAGATGAGGTCGACGTCGATTCGGCCATTGCCAACGCGATCAACGCGGTAGTCGTAGGACTGTGCGGCACTGCCTTCTGTGTCGCCGTGCACCTGAAGGCAAGATCGCTCGTGAAGGAGCGTCTGGCGTTGACGGACAAACTCGTCGACAGACTGGAGTCGCTTCCGTGAGCTGTCGGAGGGGATTTGCCGCTGTTCCTCCCCGGCGCATGGGCCCGCTCGCGTACGACTTCCAGGGCGGTGGCGATTCATGTACTCTCGCAATGATCGGAATTTGGGAACAAAGGCCGATGTGCTGCACTCTGAATCAATGCGGCGTCGCGTGAGCAGACGGCGCCATGGCTGCGTAGACAGACTCGCGAAAGGCGGAGCGTCCGAATGAATCAGGGGCCGAACGTAGGTTCGCAGGCAGCAGGTCGTCCCGGTCAGATGACAGCGGTCATGCGGGCGATGGCGCAAGCCACCGGCCCCAAGGTGCTGCGAATTGGCCTCGTCCAGGGGGGGCGCGTCATCGAAGAGCGCATCATCAAGCAGCGGACGAGTGTGACCGTCGGTGCGAGCGAGAAGGCGATGTTCGTCATCCCGAGCAACGTCGTCCCCGCGCAGTTCAAGCTCTTCGAGCTACTCGGTGCTGACTACTATTTGAACTTCATGGATGGCATGAGCGGCCGCGTCGCGCTCGCCACGGGGATCACGGATATCAGCGCTTTGAAGGGGCAGGCGAAGCGCGTCGGCAACGCCTATCAGGTCAAGCTCACCGAAGAAGCTCGCGGCAAGATCGTCGTGGGTGAGACCACGTTCCTCTTCCAGTTCGTCGCGCCGCCGCCGGTGCAGCCGCGTCCACAGCTCCCGCTTGCCGTGAAGGGCGGGCTCGCGAATCAGATTGATTGGAACCTGACGATCATCGCGGCGTTCAGCTTCATGCTGCACTTCGGAATGATCGGCGCGATGTATTCGGACTGGATGGACCCGATCGTCAACGACGACGTGAACGTCCAAGGGCTCATCGACCTGGCTTCCAAGGTCCCGCCGGCACCCATCGAGGAAAAGCCCGTCGATACAGCCAAGAGCGACGACAAGAAGTCAGACGACAAGCCTGCCCCGGCAGCGAAGCCCGCGGGTCCGGCGGGTCCCAAGGCCCCGAAGACCTCGGACGCTGCGGCTGCCAAGCTCGCCCAAGCTGCGGAAGCGCTTCAGGTGGGCATCCTTGCGGCCTTCAACGGGAGCTCGGCCGTTCAAGGCGCGCTCTCGCGAAGCGACATTCCACCGGTCGACTTGAGTGGCGCTGCGGCCTCTGGTGCCGCGGTAAGCTCTGCGGGAGGCGATCTCCACCTCGGCAGCGGCGGCGGCATCGTGCAGCCCGGGCGGTCGGGCGGCCTCGGCTCGATCGCTGGCGGGACGGGCACCGGCGCAGGCAATAGCGCCGGTACGCTGACGGCGGTGCAAGGACCGCGAGGCGACGCATCCATCGGCGCGACGAGCGCCTCGGTTCCGGTCTCCAACCTTGAGAGCGTGGTCGCCAAGCTTCGGCCGAAGTTCAAGAACTGCTACCAGACGCAGGGACTGAACATCGACCCTGGCATGTCGGGCTCCGTTACGATGGTCGTGAAGATCGCCCCCAACGGCGAAGTGAATTCGGTCGATCCGGGGGGGAACACCGGGCTGTCTGATCCGGTCGTGCGATGCATCACGCGCGTGCTCAAGAACGCCCAATTCGACGCGCCGGGGTCGAGCGGATCAACCGTTCAGATTCCAGTGAAGTTCGTCAAGCAGTAGTCGAGGTCGTGCTCGCGCGCCGCGCCGCGTCTTCTCGAGTGAGGGCGCGGCGTAGCAGTTTTGTACGCTTTGCCTCTGACGCCGGCTTCGCTGTGCACTGTGCGACAGTCCCGGCTGAACATCTGCGCGCGGCGCGGCACCGTAGATGGAGTTGGATAGAATCGTGCGTAAGTTTGCCCCTTCGCGGCGCCGCTGGAGGGGGCCTGAACTCGAAAATAGAGCCCAAGTTACGAGCGCTTCGGCTCGTGCAGTTGGGATCGTTGACACGGCTAGCCGAGACCGTTAGAGTGACTAAACATTCCGCTCGGAGGGGAGCGACCCGCATGCGACTTCGCTCGAGACTCAAGTGGTTCGTGTCCTTCGCGCTGCTTGCCTACGCAGCATCTCCCGCAGGTGCGCAGACGCCGGCGGCGCCGCCTGCGACGCAGGGCGTCGATGCCCAGGTTGGATTCAAGGCGCGCGTAGCAGTCACACCTGAACAGCAGGTGGCGGAGGGGGCTAGCGTTCTCTCGTACATCTCGCAAGCGTCCCAGGTCGTCGGGCGCCGGCTGGGCGTCGCGCGTCAACAGAAGGACGTCGTCAAGATGCTCTGCTTGAACGACAAGCTGTCGCAGATCGATGTTGCCGGGCGCTCCGCCGGAGATCGAAATCGGTCGTTGCAGGCGGCTGCCGGGCGACACGACAGTGAGCTTACGAATCACGAGTACACGATCGTCCGCGTTCTGCGGGAGCGTGTCGAGCAGTTGATGACTGAGGCGAATCAGTGCATTGGAGAAGAGGCGGCCTTCACCGGGAGCACGACCACGTTTACGACGGTGGATCCCAATCTTCCGCCGTCGGACCAAACCGGTATTCCCCCTTTTGGTTCGATCAACGTGCCGGCGCCGCCGGTTGAGGTCCCGCCGCCCCAATCCAAGAGCCCCTCGAAATAGGTGTGCACACGGGTCGGTTACCTCAGGGTATCGGGCCCCGTTCCGGTTGCAGTACGAATCCCGGGTGCAGTACGGACATGATGGGCGTGCGTAAGGCACGACCCCGTCAATAAAGTGTGCGTGAGCCGACGACGGACATGAAAAAGAGAGCTTTCGGACGCATTGCTGGAACGCTTGGGGGCGCTTGCGCGCTCGTGTGGAGCGTACCGGCGGGCGCTCAGCAGTTCATGCAGGACCGTCGGGTGCAAGACGGACCTGGTTATGAAGCGGGCGACTTCGAAATCCACCCGGGCCTCGGCGCTGAGGTTGGATACGACTCGAACTACTATGGTCGTTCCGACAAGAGCGACCCGCACTATGTCAACGGTTCGCCGCAGAATCCTCCGGTTGGTACCGGGCTGCTTCGGGTGACCCCGTCGTTGCGTCTCTCGACGACACCAGGGTCTCCTCGTGGCGAAGACCAGCCTGCACAGCGCCCAAGCGTGTCGTTCGACGCTGGTGCCAGTGGCACGTACCGCGAGTATTTCAGCAGCCAAGTGTCGAATCAGCGGAACATGTCGGGTAGCGCCGACGCAACCCTCGGCATTCTCCCGGGGCGGGCGTGGAGCGGCACGGTCAACGCAAACTGGACGCGTATGATCCAGCCGACGGTCCTCGGCAATCCCGACCTCTCCTACAATAACGATACGATCATCGCTGGCGCCGATCTCGCGGCGCAGCCCAATGAGGGGACGCTCGACTGGCACTTCGGCTACCAGTACACGGGCATCTTCTTCGAGCAGGCGTCGGGGAGTCCCTACAACAACCAGATGCACACCGGGTACTCCCGCGGGCGCTGGAAGTTCCGTCCACGGACTGCGCTTCTCTACGACGGGTCGATCTCGTTCCGCTCCTTCGACAATGCCTCGAGCGCACAGTTCGCGGAGCACTCAAGCGCGCCCGTGCGCGTCCGTCTCGGCCTCGAAGGCTTGGTTACGCCGAGGTTCTCAGTGCTCGCGTTCGTCGGATACGGGGCGACGTTCACGAGCGGCGGATCGAGCGACGCGAGCGTGCAGCAATACGACTCGGTGATCGGGCAGGCGGAACTCCGTTTCTTCCCGGGAACGACCTCGACCGAGGTCCAGGCGAAGCCCTCGCTACTCGTCTCGACGATCGCACTCGGATATACGCGGGATTTTCAGGCCAGCTACCTGGGGCCTGCCTACGGCAGCGACCGCGGGTACCTGCGCGCCGAGTACTTCTATGCCGGCAAGTTCCTCATTACCGTTGAAGGCGGTGTGGGAGCTCTCGAGCATCCGAACCTCTATTTTAACTCGTCGCCCGGCGTTGCGCCGATCCTGATGGCAGATGCGTACACGGACGTGCGCGCCGATGCGACGCTCTTCACCGAGTATCGGATTATCCAGTCGATTGGGATCAATGCGACGTTCCAGTACTCGGAAAACTTCAGTTCGACGCAGCTCCCCGTGACGTCGGATGACCTCGTAAGGGTAGGGAACTACAGCCTCTTCGATCAGAGCTGGCGCCGCTTCCAGGCGTTCTTCGGCGTTCGCTGGCTGATGTAAGCGCCGCGGCGGACGTGAGCGCTCTGACGACCGGGCGTCCCGTCGCGGCGCTGCGCACGTAGCTTTACTGAGCTTGCGCGTCCACCGCGCGATCGTCTACGAAGGCCCTCATGGTGTGTTTCCGTTGGCTTGTCGCGTGTCTCGTCGCGACGATGGTTGCTTGCACGAGCTCTCGTCCACCCCCGCCGGCGAACCTTCCTGCCCCGGTGGCCAGCACCGTCGTCGGCATAGGCGACCTGATTACGGTGGCGTTGGTTGGCGAAACGCTACCCAGCGACTTTCGGGTCCAGCCAGATGGGACTATCGACTATCCGTACGTAGGGCGCATCAAGATCGCCGGACTTGAGCCTCAGGAGATCGTGGACGTGCTGCGAAGGCACCTCGTCGAGGGGAAGATCCTCTCGAATCCTCAGATGTCGCTCATCGTGAAGGAATACAACTCGAAGCGCGTTACCATTATCGGGCAGGTGACGAAGCCCGGTGCCGTCCCGTGGACGGATGGTATCAAGTTGGTCGACGCGCTCTCACAGGCGGGCTGGTTCACGCCAATCGCCGATAGCAACCACGTTGTGCTCACTCGTCAGGTGTCGCCGACGCGGACCGTCACTGCAATCGTCAGTGTCGACGCGATTACTGATGGCACGCAGGCCGACATCCCGTTGCAAGCGGGCGACACGGTCAAGGTCGAGTCGCGCGTGTTCTGATCGCGGGAGCCGATGCGGGTGGCGGAGGCGATGATGCCGAGAGTCCTCGTGCTCCATACGGGAGGCACGCTGATGATGCGCGCGCGGGCCGAGGACGACTCGCCGCACCCGTCGTTGACACCCGACGTGTACGGACGTGATCTCGCGGTCGAGCTCCCAAGCCTTCTCAGGATTGCCGAGTTGGAGACACGAATCCTCTTCACCATGGATTCCGGAGACATGCAGCCGGAGAACTGGGTGGCGATTGCGCGGGAAGTCCACGCCGCTCTCGAGGACCCGCGCATCGATGGGGTGGTGATCGTGCACGGGACCGACACGATGGCGTATACGGCGAGCGCGCTTGGCCTGCTTCTGGGCCCGTTACCGAAGCCGGTCGTGCTCACGGGTGCCCAGCGACCCCTCGCGCACGCGAGGACGGACGCACGCGAGAATCTGATCGATGCGGTCCTGGTAGCGACGTTAGGCGTCCCGGAGGTGACGATTGCGTTCGCGTCTCGCGCCCTCCGAGGTGTGCGTACGACCAAGCGCGACGCGTGGGGGTTCGATGCGTTCGATTCGCCGAACTGCGCGCCGCTCGTTGAGCTCGGGATCGGCGTGGAAGTCGCTCCGCACGTGCGAGACGGGGCGCGGCTTGCTGCCTTCGATCCACGCCTGGACTCGCGCGTTCTCGCCGTGCGCGTGTTTCCGGGGATCGATCCTGCGCTCGTGAGAGGAGCGATTGGCGCTGGCGTGCGCGGGCTCGTCCTCGAGGCATACGGGACAGGGAATCTCCCTCATCTTGCCGGATCCCTCATCCCGGCGCTCGAAGAAGCGCGCGCGCGCGGCGTGCCAGCTCTCATCGTGTCCCAGTGTCTACGCGGGTTCGTCGACATGACGGCCTATGCGGGGGGAACCGCGGCGAAGGCGGCGGGCGCGATCTCCGGCGGCGACATGACCGTGGAGGCCGCGATCGCGAAGTTGATGATCGGTCTTGCGCGTTACGACGATCCTGTTGCTCTCCGCGCCTGGCTCGAGGCCGACGTGAGCGGGGAGCGGACGGCGATGACGTAGCTGGCGCTCATTTCCCTTCGAAAGTTGGCTCGCGTTTGGAGGCCCACGCCATGATTCCCTCCATGGCGTCCTGACTTCGGAGGAGTTGGAGCTGTCCTTCGCGTTCACGGCGTAGCGCCTCTTCGAGCTCACCCCAGCTTCCATAGACGGCCCGCTTGATCTGGGCGAAAGCGAGCGGCGGGCCCTTCTCGAGCTCGCGGGCGACGGACAATGTCGCGTCGCGTAGCTCGCCCTGCGACGCCAGGTTCATCACGAGGCCGAGCGACTCCAGCTCGGCCCCGTCGATCTTGTCCGCGAGGAGCATCCAGCGCATGGCGCGTGCCGTTCCGATGAGGCGCGGGAGCCAGAAGGTGCCGCCGCCATCGGGCATGAGACCAATCTTTACGAACTTCTCCTGAACGTACGATTCTCTCGTCGCGACGCGAAGATCGCAGGCGAGCGCGAGGTCGGCACCGAAGCCGACGGCGCATCCGTCGAGCATCGCGATGCTCGGTTTTGGACAGCGGACGATGGCCCTAATGACGGCGTGGTACTCGTCCATGTAGGTCTCGAGGTGCTGGAGGAGATCGGGGTCCTCCATCATGTTCTTTCGCAGGTCCGCTCCGGCGCAAAAGTGCCCCCCTGCGCCGGTGAGAACGACGCAGCGAACGCCGTCATCGGTCGCGGCTGCATCGAAGGCCGCGCGGATCCCCGTGATGACTCCGCGCGTGAGCGCGTTCCGCGCCTCGGGGCGGTTGATCGTCACGATGCGCGTGCGCCCGGTGGTCTCTACGAGAACCTCTGACGTGATCATTCGATGCACCCTTGCCTAGCGTCGGAGCGAAACGACTATGCGCGATCGACGTTCGCGCGCCTGTAGAAGTCAGACGCGAGGTACGCCTTTATCCCACGTGTGATCAAGATCTTCACGACAGCGCCGAGCGGCACCGCGAGCAGGACTCCGAGGAATCCGAAGAGGGACGCGGCGGCCATCATCGTCACGAGAACCTCGATCGGCGCCAGCCCTACGCTGCGACCGACGATGCGCGGCGTGATGAACGTGCCGTCGAGAAGCTGCACGCCGAGCATCACGGCGATCACCCCCACGAGAGTGCCCATGCCATGCCAATCGAGCGTCGCCATTACGAGCGCGAGGCCCAACCCCGTGAAGAAGCCGACGTAGGGGACGAAGGCCATCATTCCAGTGAGAACCCCGATGGGGACGGCAAGGCGAATATCGACCAGGCGAAGGCCGGTCGCGTAGAGCGCGCCGAGGACGATGTTCGCCGTGAGCTGACCGCGAACATATCCGCCGAGCGTTCGATGAACCTGGCGTGCGATATCCGTTGCGGGGGCGATCCAGCGGCGAGGGATGAGCTCGGCGACACGAGCAACCACGCGATCGAAATCGATGAGCAGGTACAGGGCGAAGAGCGGCACGATGAGCGCGCTGAGGATTACGGCGACGTAGCTGAGCGTGCCGAAGAGCGCGAGCGCAGCGGCGCTGAACATCGAGGGGAACTCGGCTTGCAGCTTTTCACCGAGGACGCGGTTCAGGTCACCCATCGAGTGCGGGAGCTTTAGATGAAGGGTGCTCCAGAACCACGGCTCCACGCGTGCTTCGAGCGCTTGAAGCTCGCTCGGGAGCTCGGCGGCCGCGGCGCGCAGCTCGTCGATGAACATGGGGACCGCGTACCCGAGGACGATCACGATGATTCCGAAGATCGCTGCCATGACACCGAGCGCGCCGAGCGCGCGCGGGACCTTCAGCGATTCGAGGCGATCGACGAATGGGTCGAGCGCATACGCCAGTAGAAAGGCGAGAAAGAGTGGGACGAGCACGTCGCGCAGGACGTAGGCCACGACCAAGATGGCGCCGATGCCGAGCGGCAGCAGCAACGCGCGGACGCTCTGCGCGCGGGTGTCGGTGCGGCTCGGATACGGCGGGTCCACCATTCGCCTCGAATCGTACAGGAGTGTCCGCGTCGCGGCGAAGGCGTGCGAGTGCTAACTTCGGCGGGCTCATGACCCCCTCCAACGACGACGCGCTTCCCCGTTTTGACGAAGACACGCCGAGGCCCGTCCCGCCGCTCGAGCAACAAGATGGTGCGACGATCGCCCGGCTCGTGGCCGTCATGCGCCGCCTGCTCGCCCCCGATGGGTGCCCCTGGGACCGCGAGCAGACGTTTGAGACCCTCCGGAAATACACGCTAGAGGAGGCGTGCGAGGTCATCGATGCGATCGACTCCGGCGACCGCAAGGCGCTGCGTGAAGAGCTCGGCGATCTGCTCCTCCAGGTGGTCTTCCAGGCGGAGCTCGCGCGGCGAGAGGGGGTGTTTGCGCTCGATGACGTGGTGAGTGGGATCGTCGAGAAGCTCGTACACCGCCACCCGCACGTGTTCGGTGACATGGACGCGAAGGACGCCGACGAGGTGCTCGCCAACTGGGAGAAGCTCAAGGCGATCGAGAAGAAGGGGCGCGGACTGCTCGGCGGCGTACCGAGGAGCCTGCCGGCGCTGACGCGTGCCCAGCGAGTCGGCGAGAAGGTCTCGCGTGTGGGGTTCGACTGGGAGGACCAGGCCGGCTCGCGTGCGAAGGTCACGGAAGAGATCGGCGAGCTCGACGAAGCGATCGCCTCGAAGGACGAGCGGGCGATCGAGGAAGAGATGGGGGACGTCCTCTTCGCGCTCGTGAACCTAGCGCGACATGTCGATGTCGACGCCGAAGGGGCGCTTCGGAGGACGATCGACAAGTTTGCCACGCGCTTCGCTCACGTGGAGAAGCGCGTCGTCGAGGTACATGGGGGGTGGGGCGACCCCGGCAAGAGGGCGGGCGACGGCGGGCCGAACATTCCGCTCGCGACGCTCGACGTCTACTGGGACGAGGCGAAGCGCGACGAACGACGCTAGGGGCGGAAGCCAGCCGGTTTGCGCGATCGGGTTTCGCGGCCTACCTTTCGCGCGCCGTGACGGACAACGCTTCGCCCGCTCCCTTGATGCCACCCCTCGCGCGCACCCCCGAGGAGTGGGCGCGTGTCATGACCTCGCTGGGGGGCCGTGCCTTTCACGGCCGCCAAGTCTTCAAGTGGTTGCACCTCCGGGGGGTCACCGACCCGAAGGCGATGACCGACCTCCCGAGCGCGCTTCGCAGCTCTCTGGAAGCGCTCGGGATGGCTAGTGTCGCGAAGGTGGCACTCGAACGTCGTGCCCTGGACGACACTCGCAAGCTTCTCGTCGAGCTCGCCGGAGGCGCGACCGTCGAGACCGTGCTCATCCCGAACGTAACCAAAGGGACGAGCAACCTCCCGTCGCCCGTCCCGGTCGAAGACGCGGACGCGGCTGCGGCCGATGATGACGACGACATCGACGACCCTCTGCCCAGAGCCGAGATCGCGCGCGTCACACAGTGCATCTCGACGCAGGTGGGCTGCGCGATGGGCTGTGTCTTCTGCGCCAGTGGCGTCGCAGGGTTGAAGCGCCATCTCGGAGCCGATGAAATCGTCGGACAGGTCCTCCTCGGTCGCTCTCGCCTGGATCCGCACGAACAGCTTCGCAACGTCGTCTACATGGGGATGGGCGAGCCGCTCCACAACTACGACGCCGTAGCCCGCTCGCTACGTCTGCTCACGCATCCCGAGGGGATCGGTCTGTCGTCGCGGCGGGTGACCGTCTCTACGAGCGGGTTGGTGCCGGAGATCGAGAGGCTCGGCGCCGACTTCGCGGGCCAGATCGGGCTCGCGATTTCCCTGCACGCCGCGGATGACGAGACGCGCACGAAGCTCATGCCGATCAACAAGAAGTACCCCCTCGCCAAGTTGATGGACGCGCTTCGCGCCTACCCGCTCCCGAAGCGCCGACGCATCACGATCGAGTACACGCTGGTGGCCGGCAGGAATGACGGCACGGCGGAGGCGAAGAAGGTCGCCCGTCTTCTTCGTGGGCTACCGGTGAAGATCAATTTGATCCCGATGAACCCGATCGACGCGAGCACGCTCGGACCGCCGGACCTCTCGGGCGTCCTTTCGTTCCAGCAGACGCTCTGCGACGCCGGCTACTCGTGCTTCATTCGTCGCCGCCGTGGCGATGAGGTGAGCGCGGCGTGTGGTCAGCTCGCACTCCTGGGCGCGAAGCCCAAGGTTCGCGTGAATCGCTCTTGAATAGCGCGCATGCGGCAGAACGCCGGGAAATGAGTTAGAACGCCAGCGGTTTCACCTTCCGAATGATCCCGTACATCCACATCCCCGAGCTCACGCTCGTCAAAGAACCCCACGAGCTTCCGTTTGGTCTGAAGTTCGGACCTCTCGCGCTTCACCCGTTCGGCCTCCTCGTCGCCACCGGGGTCATCATCGGGACGAATCTCGCCATCCGACGCGCTCGCCGGCTCGGGCTCGATCTCGACCGGCTCAATTCGTTCATCACGTGGATGCTCGTTTCGGGCTTCATCGGCGGGCACATGCTCGACGAGATTTTCTACCACCCCGACGAGATCCAGAAGCGCTGGTACTCGCTGTTCATGCTCTGGGAGGGGTTGAGCTCGTTCGGCGGGTTCACTGGCGGCTTCATCGGTGTCGCGCTGTGGAAGTACTTCGAGATCACGCCGGGAGGGGGCGTCCGCCGGAGAGCGCGCCCCCAGCCGATTCTTCCGTTCTGTGACGTCATCCTCGCCGTGTTTCCCGTGGCGTGGATCTTCGGACGAAGCGGTTGCTCGTCGGTGCACGACCACCCTGGGACGCTTCTGAGTCAGGTCCACGAGAACACGGCGACGGCGCTGGGGCGGGTGTCCGAGTCGCTGAATCACCTGCTCGCCGTCACCTACCCTGGATACGGCGAGTCCGTCCCGCAAGACCAGTTCGCGCTGTTCCACGGGCACGCGCCGCGGTTCGACCTCGGCCTGCTCGAGATGCTCTTCACGTGCATCATCGCCGGCGCCTTCGCGCTGACCTGGCACAAGAAGCTCGCGACCGGCATGTACATCGTCGTGGTGAGCCTCGCTTATGCGCCCGTGCGCTTCGCAATGGATTTCCTTCGGATCACGACCGCAGAGGACCCGCACAATGCCGACCTGCGTTACGGGGTTGGGGCGCTGTCGTTCACCCCCGCGCAGTGGGAATGCGTCGTTCTGTTCGTGTTCGGTCTCGCGATGCTCTTCCACGTGCGGTCTCTCAAGGCTCGAGGCATCGAGCCGATGGACGACGTGCGCGCACCGCAGCGCGAGGGGGGCGACGAGGGCGCGTTGACTCCGGGAGTCACGAGGGCGTCGTAAGGTGACGCACGAGGGTCGCCCTGACGTCGTCGGGAATCGGAATCGCCTTCAAGGCGGCAAGGTCACTGACCGCGCAGATGTGGCGAATCGAGGCCACATGCTCGCCGTCTGACCCGCGCGTGATGGCGTAGCAGAACGTGCACGACTTGTTGCCGATGCGCTCGACGGACGTGGTGATGTGCGCGATATCGCCGTAGCGGAGCGGCTGCTCGAAGTCGCATTCGACGTGCACGGCAGGGAAGCCGATGCGTCGCTGCGTGATGAGCGCGACGTAGCCTCCGGGGAGCTCGCGCTCGAAGAGCGTCTCCATCGCTTCGTGGCAATAGCCGAAAAAGCGGCCAAAGAAGACGATGTTCGCCGCGTCTACATCCTCGAACCGGACGCGACGTTCGTAGACCGATGTCACGGGACGAGGTCCTCGGTGATGCTGGCGAGCGTGGACGGCGAGAGCGTGGCCCGCACGGAATAGACGGGGTGGTCGACGACGAGCTCGACCCGCGCGCCCTTCTTCTTGTCGCGGATGTGGGCTGCGGCTTTGGCGCCGAGTGGGAAGCGCAGGTAGTGGACCGCCGAGGTGCGATCCTCGAGCTCGCGCGAGGGCTCCCAGACAGCAGGGCGCTTCTCTCCGTCGACGACGAGCGCGACGTGCCGCTCGAAGCCGCGCGCGTCGACGAGGAATTTGTCGCGCACGTTCGTGTCGATGATCTCGATCATCACGGTTGCGGACAGCTCGTCCATGCCGGGGACCAGCTTGTTGTACGTCTCGAGCTCGTGGAGGACGGCCCCCTCGCGCGTAATGCGCTCGGTGCGGAGCATCTCCTGGATCTGGAGCAGCACCGTGTCGTGGTTCTCGAAGACGGCGGTTGCCTTGTCTCCGACGGCCACGCGCCGAGTCTTCTTCTCTTCGATCATCCGCGAGCGGAACCGGTCGCGGATCGTCTCGTACTCCGCGAGCCCGAGGATCTCGTCACGTTGCACTGGACGCATCGGCAGACTCCTTTCCAGCAACCGTTACGGGTTCGCCGATGCGGATTCCGTAGGCCTCCGCAAGCGCCTCCACCGGGTGCATGACGGGCACTCCGTTCTCCTTGGCGATTCGAAGGGCCGACAACGGGCAGTCGGTCACGACGGTCGTGGCTTCCTGGTCGTCGATCGCACGCACCAGCTTCTGCGCATATTTGCGCCCCATCTCGTAGTACTGCGTCTTCATTCCCCAGGTGCCGTCGACCGCGGAACACTTCTCGATCACCTCGACCTCGGTGTCGGGGATGACGCCGAGAACGCGCGAGCCGGGGAAGCCTATCTTCTGCGCGCGAAGGTGACAGGCTGCGTGATAGGCAACCTTGCCGAGCCCCTTCTGGAAGTCTCGGTTCAAGGTCTTGTCTCGACGGAGCTGCTCGAGCAGCTGCATCAGGTCGAGCGTGTTCTCGGCGACCGTGCGCGCTTCGGAGATGCCCAGGAGATCCGGGTACTCCTTCTTGATCGTGTACGAGCACGTCGGCTGAATCACGACGACCTTGCGCCCTTGCTCGATCTCCTGGAGCAGCGACGCCACGTTGAAACGAGCTTTCGCCTGCGCGGCCGCGATGTCGCCGCCGTCGAGGTTCGGGATGCCGCAGCACTGCTGCTCGGGGCGGACTACGTCGAAGCCGTTGCGTTCGAGCACGAGGACCGCGTTCGCGGGGACCGTCGGGTTGTTGTAGTCGCCCGTGCAGGTGGCGAAGAGGGCCACGGTGCCTCGCGCTCCGGCGCCGGGGAGCTTTTCGTGGCGTGCCAGCCAGCGCTCGAAAGACTGTGTCGCGAATTGCGGAATCGGGAACTCGGCGGAGATGCCGAGCAGCTTCTCGTTCACCTTGCGAACGAGGCGGTTGGCGTTCACGAGATTCGCCACCGGCGCCATGAAGCCGCTGGTCATCGCGCCGAGCTTGCCGGGCTCGCCGAGCACTTGGTCCTGCAGCGTGACGCCGTTGCGCTTCGCGCTTTGCGCCTTGGTGCGCATGAGAAGGCGCGGGACGTCGATCGCCCACTCGTGCTTCTGGTCGGGAGTGTACGGGCACTCGATGTAGCAGAGCTTGCACTGCCAGCAGAGGTCGGTGATCGACTTGATGTCCTTGTCGTCGAGGAGCTCCGCGCCCTCGGCGCCACGCTTCTCGATGTCGCGGTCGACGCGCGCGAAAATGTCCGGAAACGACCCGCAGTAGTTCACGCACATACGGCAGCCATGGCAGACCTCGAAGACGCGGCGCGCCTCCGTCGCGAGGTCGGCTTCGTCCCAGAAGCGCCAGTCGTTCGGGTCGTTGGCGGGCGGGACGGCTGGCTTTGGATTGATCTTCTTCATGGGCCGGAGCAACTCATCCTGGGGCACGCGGCTTCACCCCCCGGCCCCTCTCCCGCGAAGGGAGAGGGGAGGAGAGGGGGACGTGGACGACTACTTCAGCGTCTCGAGCATCTTCGTGAAGCGGCCGGCGTGGCTCTTCTCGGCCTTCGCGAGCGTCTCGAACCACTCGGCGATGTCCGTGAAGCCCTCGTCGCGCGCGGCCTTCGCCATGCCCGGGTACATCGTCTCGTACTCGTGCGTCTCGCCGGCGATCGCCGCCTTGAGGTTCTTCTCGCTGTTGCCGATCGGAAGGCCCGTCGCCGGGTCGCCGACCTGCTGCAGGTACTTCAGGTGACCGTGCGCGTGGCCGGTCTCGCCGTCGGCCGTCTCCTTGAAGTTACCGGCGATCTCAGGGAGCCCCTCGATGTCGGCGACCTGCGCGAAGTAGAGATAGCGACGGTTCGCCTGCGACTCGCCGGCGAAAGCGTCCTTGAGGTTCTGGTGGGTCTTGGTTCCCGCGAGTGACTTGCTCATGTCTGTTCTCCTGATGGCTAAACGATAACGATTCCAATCAGCCTAGTCCTGGCGCTCTTTGCGCCCCGCCGCACACTTTGCACACAGACCGCGGTACAGGCGCTCCACGGCTCGCACAGAGAAGCCCCCCGCCGACTTCCGGAGGCGGCGCACCGTGGCCGAGCTCGGCGCGAGGGTCTCCGCGGGGACGTCGTGAACGGCGCCGCATCGATCGCATACCGCGTGGTGGTGGGCCGACGTGTTCGGGTCGAAGCGCGCAGCGCCTCCGAGGCGCAGGGCCCCGCCGAGTCCGGCCGAAACGAGCGCATCGAGCGTGTTGTAGACGGTGGCGAAGCTCATCGTCGGGAACTCTCCCCGGAGGCGCTCGAACAGCTCTTGCGCCGTGGGATGAGACTCGTCGCCGGCGAAGATCTTCACGATCGCCACTCGCTGGGGCGTCATCTTCAGCCCCGCGCGCTTCAGATCGCGGAGCATCGCGGCGGACCGTTCGTCCGTCAGCCGGGCGGGGCTCGACGCGCGACGCTGCATCGCCGGAGGCATGCGCGAACCGTAATTAGTACGATTCTAAATGGCAAGCCCCGGCGGCGAGCTTCAGAAGAACGAGTTCGGCTTGCAGTCGTCGCCGGAACCGAGCGGCGTCGTGTAGTCGAGGACGTCGAAGTCCGAAGGTTGGATCGACGCGAGGTCGTTCGACTGGAGCGTAGTGCCCCACGTCGTGCCGTCGATCTTCTGTTCGAGGTAGTCGCTCTCGGCGGTGAAGATGTCGTTGCCGCCGTCGGCGAGGAGCATCCCGTACGTCTTCAGCGCTTGAACGACCGCCTTGCCCCCAGGAGACGAGATCTTCGAGGCATCGAAGCTCGCGTGCAGGCGGAGGCGCATGCCGTAGGCCGGCCCGCTGGAGGACGACGTGGAGCTCGTGCCGTGGGATGCGGGTGCCGCCCATGCCGAGCCGCTGCGGATCTTGGCGTTGGGGAGGATGAAGCGGAGCGCGTGCTTGATGGCCCCGGCCTTCGTCTCGCGGAGACCGATGAGGCCGGGCATGATCGCCAGGCCGGCGGCATCGGCGCTCGAACAGCCGGGACCGCGGCCCGCGGGCGGGTAGTGCTTGGTGAGATCCCACACGGTCTCCTGCTGCGCGCTCCCCGTCGTGCCGCTGACGCTGGAGACGCTCCAGAGCTCGAAGAGCTGCTGCGTCGAGTCGTTGACCACGATGAGGTGGCAGTCGCCCCCTCCGGTGCACGTGTAGCCGGTCTCGCCTTCGAGGGCGCCGCCGGTCGGGACGGGGACCGAGGTACTGTCGCTGTCGCCGGTGTCGCCGATCGAGAACGTGACCATCGGCGTCGAGGACGTCGCGTGCTGGTACATGATCGAGAAGTCGATCTGCATTGCGCCGCCGCCCCACTGGCCGATGCCGGAGATGATCGACGAGGAGTCGCTCGCGACCGAGGCGTTCGTCACGTCCTCGTACCAGACGCTGTCGCACGGGAAGAGGTCTGCGGGGCCGCCGAGCGAGCCGCTCCCCCCGGGTGTGCCGCCGCCCCCGACGCAGACGCCGCCGTCGCCAGGCTGCGAGGGGATTCCGCCCGCGTCGCCGCCCGAGCTGCTCCCGCCCGAGCTGCTGCCGCCGGAGGAGCTGCTTCCGGAGCCGCTCGAGCTACTCCCGGAGCCGCTTCCGCTGCTGCTCGAGCCCGACCCGCTGGAGCTGCTCCCGGAGCCGCTTCCGCCGGAGCTCCCGGATCCGCTGCCACCGCCGTCATTGTTGCTCGTGCTGTTCGACGAGCCGCACGCGGGAGCGAAGGCGCTCGCGATCAACAGCCCGACAGCGACCGCGGTCCCGGTTCGATTGGAGCTCATGCCGAACGAGTGTGACGTGGCCGGCGCGATGCGTCGAGCGGAACGGATGAGCGCGTCAGTCCTTCTTCCGGCGGCCGCCGAGCACGGCCAGCTTGAAGTACTGGAGCTGGCTCACTGCAGCCTGCTTCACCAGATCGATCTTGCCGCGCGCGCCGAGCTCGCGTGCCCCGGAGCGCGACGCGAGGGCGCCCCCCTCGTACAGCTCGCGTGTCTTCGCGCGTTGAAGCTTCCCGCTCGACGTCTTCGGCAGGGCGCCCGGAACGACCGCGACCACGTCGTCGAGTGTGAGCCCCATGCCCTCCTGCACCGCGCGCCGCACGCCGACGCAGAGCGCCGCCGACTTCTCCGGGTCCTCGGCGTCCTGCGCCTCGAACGCCACGACCACCCGCTCGCGATCGCGCTCGACGCCGCTCGGATCGCGCGCACCGAAGGCGATGACGTTCCCCTTGCGGACGCCCGGCACCTTCGCCGCTTCCCACTCCATGTCTTGCGGGTAGTAGTTGCGGCCGTTGACGATCACGACCTCCTTCGAGCGGCCGCAGATGAAGAGGTGCCCGCCGTCGAGGAAGCCGAGGTCACCGGTCTTCATGAAGCCGCCGGCGAACGTGTCGCGCGTTCGCTCGACGTCTTCCCAATAGCCCTTCATCACGCTCGGACCGGAGATGCGGATCTCGCCGACTTTGTGCTCGGGGAGAGGGGTCGCGCTCGTCGCGTCGTCGAGGTCGAAGATGGAGATCTGGTGATCGGGGAAGGCGTGACCGCAGGAGACGAGGCGGACGGCGTCTTCGTCGTCATCGGCGACCGGCTTCGCGAGGTTCTCGCTCCACAGCGTGGGGCCGTGGACGCTGAGCGTCTTGACCCCTTCGCCGATCTCGGTGAAGGCGACCGCGAGCGACGCCTCGGCCATGCCGTAGGAGGGGAGGAGCGCCTCCTTCCGGAAGCCGACCTTGCCGAAGGCGTTCACGAAGGCTTCGAGTGTCTCGGGGCGAATCGGCTCGGCGCCGCAGCCGGCGACGCGCCACGAGGAGAGGTCGATCCCTTCGAGATCGCGCTCGCGGATCCGCTTCACGCACAGCGCGAACGCGAAGTTCGGGGCGTAGGCGATCGTCCCCTTGTGGCGCGTGAAGGCCTGGAACCACGAGACCGGGCGTTTCAAAAAGAGGAGCGGCGGCAGGTATGTGATCGGAATGCGGTTCGCGAGCGGCGCCAGCACGAAGCCGATGAGCCCCATGTCGTGGTACAATGGGAGCCACGAGATCCCGCGGTCTTCCTCGCGGATCTGCAGGCCGTCGTTCATGATGCATTTGATGTTCGCCGCGAGGTTCGCGTGCGTGAGCGTCACCCCCTTCGGGCGCGACGTGGAGCCGCTGGTGAACTGAAGGAACGCGATGTCGTCGAGCGTGAGCTTCTCGCTCTTCAGCGGCTCCATCGACTCGCGGATCCCCTCGATGGCGACCACCTGCTCGAGTGCGGGACAGCTCGATTGCACGGTTCCGAGGAGGCGCTTGATCTTCGACGTCGTGAGGAGCGCGCGCGCGCCGCACTTGGCGACGATGTGGCGCGTGTTGTCCAGGTACGACTGCAGCTGACCGAGGCCGAGCGGCGGGTAGATGGGGACCGGGATGATGCCCGCGCGGATGGCGCCGAAGAAGGCGAGGATGAAGTCTTCGCTCGTCGGCAGGATGAGCGCGAGGCGGTCCCCCTTTCGCAGGCCGAGCGCCTGAAGCGCGCCGCCGTACCGGGCGCTCGCGCGCTCGATGGCCGTGTAGGAGAAGGAGGCTTCGCTGCCCGTCATCGGGCTTCCGTCTTCGGGGATGAAGCGGAAACCGCGAGTGGGGTCGCTCTTGGCCGCGTCTTCGATGTACTGGGCGAGGGTGCGTGCGGTCTGCATGGCTTTCCTGGGACCCGAGCGGGTGTAGCAGAGGGCCGCGCTTCGCAAAATCGGGTAACGTCGGAGGCCATCCCGTGAGCGACTCCAGAACCGCGCCGCGCGTCCGCGTCATCCTGAACCCGAGCGCCGCCTCCGGCGCCGCCCTCCACAAGGTGGGAATCATCGGCGACACGCTCCGGAGGTTCGATCTCGCGCACGAGATCGTCCTCACGCGCGCACGCGGCCACGCCAAGGAGCTCGCGCTAGCCGCGGCGGCCGACGGCGTGGACGTGATCGCCGTGGTCGGCGGGGACGGGACGTTGAACGAGGTCGCCCAGGCGTACGTCGGAGAGGACGGCGAAGCGGTGGCCGGCCCCGATCTCGCGATCATTCCGTGCGGCACGGGGGGCGACTTCAAGAAGACGCTCGGCCTGTCCGGCGCGCTCGACGAAGCGGTCGCGCGCATCCGTCACGGGCAAAGGCGCCCGATCGACCTCGGTGTCCTGCGCCTCCACACGAAGAACGGCGACGAGCGCATCCACGCCTTCGTGAACATCGCCAGCTTCGGCATCGGCGGCGAGGTGGATGCCATCGTGAACTCGTCGCCCAAGTGGCTCGGCGGGAAGGCGTCGTTCTTCATGGCCACGCTGCGCGCGATGACGACCTACAAGAACGCGGGCGTCCGCGTGAAGGTCGATGGGAAGCCGTGGTTCGAGGGGCCCATCTTCAACGTCGCCATCGCCAACGGGCGCTTCTTCGGCGGGGGGATGATGATCGCGCCTCACGCCGATCCGTCCGACGGTCGCTTCGAGTGCGTGGCCATCGGCGACCTCACGCGGGCCGAGGTCATCGGGCTCTCGCCCAAGATTTACCAGGGGGCGCACCTGGGGTCGCACGACGTGCGGGTGACGAGCGGCACGCGGGTCGAGGCCGAGCCGCTGCATCCGTGGGGAAATGTGCTGCTCGACGTCGATGGCGAGCAGCCCGGGAAGCTGCCGGTGAAGGCCACCTTGCTCAAAGGTGCGCTCACGTTTCGTGCGTAGCCTTTGACAAGGTCCATCGAACCTCGCGACAATCGACGTTCACAAGGAGACCCGCCCCCTATGGCGCTCATCGAGACCGAGGAAGCCGCGCGACGACTCGCGCGCGCCATCGCCAGCGACCTCTCGCTCTACAACGAGGAGAAGATCGTCGGCGGCATCACGAACGACAACCTGTTCGAGGCGCTCTCCGAAGAGATCGAGGAGGGGCGCGCTCTGTTCAAGCGCCGCGTCTCGCCCGAGCTGTACCCGAAGAACTTCTATGACCGTGCGCTGGTCGACATCTTGATCAAGGCCAAGGGGCACATCAAGTCGAAGATTTGGTGAGCGCGGGCGAGCGGCGGTCGTTCGTCGCGCGCCGCGAGGACGCGGGGAGCCGGGTCGATCGATTCCTCGTGGTGGCCTTCGCGCGCGAGGGGGAGACAGTCTCGCGCGCGGAGCTGCAGCGCTGGATCGAGCACGGGCGGGTGACCAGCGGCGGGCGCGCGCTCAAGGCCGCCGAGAAGCTGCGGGAGGGGGAGGCGCTCGCGGTCGATCCCGAAGGCGCCGCGCTGTCGTCCGCCGAGCCCGACGCGAGCGTCCCTTTCGACGTGCTGTACGTCGATGACGCGATCGTCGTGGTGAACAAGCCGCCGGGCGTGGTCGTGCACCCGGCGCGTGGGCACGAGAGCGGGACGCTGGTGAACGGCCTCCTTGCGCGTGGGCTCTTCGATGCGTCGCTTCTCGACGGGGACGAGCGCGACGCGACGGGGCACGTGCGCCCCGGCGTCGTGCACCGCATCGACAAGGGGACGAGCGGCGTGCTTGTTGTGGCGCGAACGGGGGCGGCGCGCGAGGCGCTGAAGGCGCAGTTCCAGGCGCACACGATCGGGCGTGAGTACGTCGCGTTGTGCGTCGGCGAAGTGAACGAGGGGACGATCGCCAGCCTGCACGGGCGCCACCCGACCGACCGCCTGCGCTTCACGACGCGCGTGACGACCGGCAAGCGGGCGGTGACGCACGTGCGCGTGATCGAGCGCTTCGGGAAGGTCGCGACGTACGTGGCGTGCACGCTCGAGACGGGACGGACGCACCAGATCCGTGTGCACCTGGCGGAATCGGGGACGCCGGTGCTGGGCGACCCGCTGTACGGCAAGCCGCCGAAGGACGAGGACCTCCGGAGGATGGCGGAGGCGTTGGGACACCAGGCGCTGCACGCGCGGTTGCTGGCGTTCGTTCATCCGACGACGGGGGAGAGGGTGACGTTCGTGTCAGAAGTGGCTCCGGACCTGTCGGCCGCCGTCGAGCGGTTACGGACCGCCATTCATGGGTGATTCACCTGTTGTTTCGTAACCTTGGGGTGATTCTCCCTGGGCTCGAAACATGGAGACGGCGCAGTGTCCGGACGGGCCTTCTCGACCTCTCGACACCCCTTCCCGAGTTCCGGACGCGCCTTCTCGATGTCCCGACGCGGCTCCCCGACGTCCGGACGCGGCTCATCGTCGAGGTGGGCGCGAGGTCGCCGTCCCAGGACGAGCCGGCTCGGTCGGCGCTGGCGAAGTCTTCGCGTCCGGACCAACGAGTCTCCATGTCCGGAGGAGCCGTCGCCGTGGTGCTGTCGCGAGGTGGTCATTTGGGGACGCGAGGGGGCAAGGCCCTGGACGACAAGGCGCAGTGGGCGGGGCCCAGGGCTCGGGGTGGCCGTCGCGGCGGGAAAGCGCGCTAGACTCCTTCGCTACCGGACGCTGCCGGTACTTTGGAGGGGACCCCATGAAGCCCTCGCACCGACTCGCCGTCGCGCTCGTCGTCACGCTCGGCCCGCTCGCCGTGGCCTGCGTTTCCAGCTCGACCAACCCGTCGCCCGGCCCGAGCGACTCCGGTTCCGGTTCCGGTTCGGGTTCCGGCAGCAGCGGATCGGGCAGCGGCAGCGGCTCGGGGAGCAGCGGCAGCGGTAGCTCCTCTAGCGGCTCGGGGAGCAGTGGGAGTGGCAGCTCGAGCGGGTCGGGGAGCGGTAGCGGCGGTGGCAGCAATGACGGCGGCGCTGATAGTGGGGGCACGGGATGCTCGTGGACCGTGGCCGTGGGCGCGAGCGCGGGCGGCACCTGCCTCGCCGCCGGCGCCTACGCGAACGGGTCGATGAACTTCGGCCTCACGCAGCCGACCGCGAACCCCGCCAGCGAATTCGGCTTCAGCCTGTTTCTGGGGCCCGACGCGGCTGCGTTCCAGGTCGGGACGTACACGACGGGAAACGTCCTCAAGGCCGACGGCGAGTACATCAGCGTCGCCGGGACCAACGTGGCCGCGTTCGACTTCGCGGATGACGACGGCGGCGTCGATGGCGGCTTCCAGCTCGTGATCAGTTCGGTCGGCACCCAGGTGACGGTCGACGGCGGCATCGTGTGGGAAGCCCCGCACGGGAACCTCTCCGTCACGTTGGCGCCGAAGACGGGCGGCGCCACGGAGCCCGCGGTCGGCATCGCTTTCTTCTGAGCCTCACCCGTACCGCGAGCGGAAGCTCGCCGAGCTCCGTCGCGGCTCCGTGCCGGGATCGTCGCGTGCGGGCCTACGAGCGACGAGGCAGGTCGGTGAACGTCAGCCCAGCGAGTGCCGTCTAGGGCGCGGCGTGCGGCTCCCCGCGGAGCACCGGGGCGTGTGCCAGGAGCCCGGGGTGTCGCTTCTTCAGGAGCGACAGCGAGATGAATCCCACGAGCACCGCGAACCACAGCGTCGCGAAGCGCACGAGGATCATCGCCGCCGTGCTCACGCTCACCGGCACGTGGCCGAGCTCGCGCATCTGCCCGTCGAGGAAGGTCTCGGTCACGCCGAGCCCCCCGGGCACCGGCACGAGCGCGCCGGCTAGCGTGCTCGTCGCGTAGAAGAACGAGCAGAGCGGGACGCTCGTGGTTTGCCCGAAGCCGCGGAGGATCGTCCACAGCGACAGGCACTCCAGCGACCACGCGCCGATCGAGAGCACGGTCGGCGCGATGAGGTTCCGCGGCGCGAGCATCGTCGCCAGCGAGTCGTACGCTTGGTGGAGCTTCGGGCCGATGGCGCCGATCTTCCCGGGCATCCGCTCGACCATGCCGATGATGCGCATCGAGAGCGACCGCGACGCGATGACGAGGATCAGCGTCGTCACGACGACGGCGCCGGCCGCCGCCCACGCGAGGCCCCCCTGGAAGCCGAGCGAGCCGAGGACGATGAGCACGATGATGCCGATGAGATCGGTCACACGCTCGGCGACGACGATGGGGGCGGTCTTCGCCATGGGGACCCCTTGCGTCTCGAACAGGACGTACGATTTGAACACCTCGCCGACCTTGCCCGGAGTGACGGTGAGCACGAAGCCGCTGAGGAACGTGAAGAAGCTGTCGACCTTCGGCACGCCCTTGATCCCGAGCTGCGCCAGGTAGATCTCCCACTTGATGAAGCGGAGGATGTAGTTACCGAAGGCGAGCGCGCAGGCCGCTCCGAACGCCCACCACTCGAACATCGCGAGCGACGCGCCGACCTTGCCGAGGCCGCGCCAGACGGCGAACGCGCCGTAGACGGCGACGCCGAGGAGCATGACGTAGAGAACGCGGCGGATCTTCTGCTGCATGAAGGAAAGACCTACTTGGCGGGCGGCGGCCTGCGGGGGAGCCGCAGGCGAGCGGCGACGTAGAGGAGCGCGGCGAGTATCACGACACCCCCGCCGACGTAAAATGCCCACGCGGGCGCCTCCCAGACGCCTCGCGCGAGGGTGCCCGGCTCGGGACGGGAGACCACTTCCGTAGGGGAGCCGGCGGCCGTCGCCGCGGGGGCGGAAGCAGGCGTGGGCATGGCGTCGGGCTGCACGGGCTCCACGCTTTACACGAACGGGAGCGTGCGCGCCCACACCGGCCCGCGTACCCCTCTCTTTGACAGCCCCGCCCCCGCGTGCGATTCGTTCCCCTCGCGTGACAACCACGGACGACCTCGCGGCCAACGGCTCTCCCGCCCCTTCCACGCACGACGACGCCGAGCTCCTCGAGAAGGCCGCGTCGGCGAACAAGCGGCTGCGTGCGGCGATCGGCGCGCGCGTCGTCGGACAAGAGGCGGTCATCGACCGGATGCTCGTGGCGCTCCTGGCGCGCGGGCACGCGCTGCTCGTCGGCGTCCCCGGCCTCGCCAAGACGCTGCTCGTCGCCTCGCTCGCCGACGCGCTCGGGCTCGAGTTCGGTCGCGTCCAGTTCACGCCCGACCTCCTCCCGGCCGACATCACCGGTACCGACGTTCTCCAAGAAGAGGACGACGGCTCGCGGCGGCGCGTCCGCTTCCTTCCGGGGCCGATCTTCCACAACCTGGTTCTCGCCGACGAGATCAACCGCACGCCCCCCAAGACGCAGGCCGCGCTTCTCCAAGCCATGCAGGAGCGCCGCGTGACCGTCGGTACGACGACGCACAAGCTCCCCGATCCTTTTCAGGTCTTCGCCACGCGAAACCCGATCGAGCAGGAGGGGACGTATCCGCTCCCCGAGGCGCAGCTCGACCGGTTCCTCCTCGAGATCCACATCGAGTATCCGAGCGAGGACGAAGAACGCGAGATCGCCCGGAAGACGACGAGCGCTTCGGTCGGTGAGGTGCCGCGCGTGCTGGGGGTGGACGACGTACGCGCGCTCCAGGCGTTGGTCCCGCGCATCCCGGTGACCGAAGAAGCCGTGCGGCTCGCGGTGTCGCTCGGTCGCGCGACCCGCCCGAACGCGGGCGTGAACGGCGCCCGCGTGCGCGAGGTCGAAGAGTACGTCCGGTTCGGGGCCGGACCGCGCGGGTCTCAGGCGCTGGTCCTCGCGGCCAAGGCGCTCGCCGCGCTCAACGGCGAGGCCGCCGCCGACGTGGACGACATCCGCGCGCTCGTCATCCCGGTGCTCCGCCACCGCCTCGTGCTCTCGTACCGCGCCGAGGCCGAAGGGGTGAAGGACGTGGACGTGCTCGAGAAGATCCAGCGGGCGCTCGCGGGGTAGAGCCCGAGCGCCCCCCCCCCGCGTCACGGCGGTGGAGCGAGCTGGAAGTAGTCGCCGCCCGGGCTCTCTTGCTCGTTCACATCGAGGCGAACGGGAGCGCCGGTGATCACCACCTGCGCGCACGCGCCGCCCTGCACCCCCGCGTCGTAGCAGACGTCGTAGGAGCCGGCCGGGAGCGGCAGCGCATAGAGCCCCTGGCCCATCGGTGCCGCCATGGCGCCACCGTCCGCGAGCGTCGTGGTGACCACGCCGTAGTTGACGCAGCCGTCCATGGGAAAGCATCCATCGGTCGCGCAGCCCCACGATGCCGCGCCATACACACCTGACACCGGTGCGCACGTGAGCAAGCGAGCCCCCGACCAGGTGCAGGCCGAGGCGTCTTCGTCGGGTGCGCACGGGAGCGCCGGACTGATCGCGTCTGCGTCGCCGGTTCCCGCGTCGCTCGGAAGTGCGGCGCTTCCGGGCGGCGACGCCGTGGAGGAGCATCCCGCGAGAGCGGCGCTCATCGCGAAAGCGAGCGCTCCCATAATCAATGTGCGCATGGCGGTAGGCTAGCGCGCGAGACGACTCTCACGGGGTGCCGAACGTCCAGAAGTCGCCTCCGGGGTCTCGCTGTAGCGGACGTCGACGCGCACGGGAGCGCCGGTCACGCCGACCTGCGTGCACGTGCCTCCGCTCAGGCCGCCGTCGACGCACACCGTGTACGCGCCGCTCGGGAGTGGCAACGCGTAGAGGCCTGCGCCGATCGGGGCCGATGCGATGCCGCCATCGGCGAGCGTGGCCACGATCACGCCCTCGTCGATGAGGCATAGCAGAGCCACGAGGCGGCTCCGTAGATGCCGGACATCGGCGCGCAAGCGAGCAGCTCGGCGTCCGACCACGTGCACGCCGAAGCGTCTTCGTCGGGCATGCAAGCGGGGCGCAGGAGCGGCGTCGCTCGAGGGATTGCAGGCCGCGAGCACCGCGACGAGCGCGCTGGCCAGAGCTGCGGACGACGGCGTACGCACCGGCTAGCTCAGCGCCCGGTCGAGGTCGGCGAGGAGGTCCTCGGCCTCTTCGATCCCGCACGAAAAGCGCACGAGCCCGTCGGCGATCCCGATCGCTGCTCGCTCGTCCGAGGTCATCGCGTAGAAGCTCATCACTGCGGGTTGCTCGACGAGCGCTTCCACGCCGCCGAACGACGGCGCGATGCGCGGTATCCGCAAGCGATCGACGACGCTCGCGCCCGCCTCGAGACCTCCGCGCACGACGAAGCTCACCACGCCGCCGAAGCCGGTCATCTGCCTTTGCGCGACGGCGTAGTCGGGGTGCGAAGGGAGGCCGGGGTAGTAGACCCGCTCGACCCGCGGGTGCTCCGACAGGAAGCGCGCGACGGCGAGCCCGTTCGCGTTCTGCTTGGCGATCCGGAGTCCCAACGTCTTGATCCCCCGCTCGACCAGCGACGCCGCGTGCGGATCGCACACGCTCCCGAGCACGCCGCGCAGATCGCGGGTGATCGACACGAGCCCCGCGCGACCGCACACGGCTCCGGCCAGCACGTCGTTGTGGCCGCCGATGTATTTCGTAACGCTGTGGACGACCAGATCGATCCCGAACGCCGCCGGCCGGCAGTTGAAGGGCGTGGCGAACGTCGCGTCCACCAGCGTCTTGACCCGCTTCTTCTGTCCGAGTTGCGCGAGCCCTTCCAGGTCGACGCAGGAGAGATACGGGTTCGTCGGCGACTCGCTGACGATGAGCCGCGTCTCGGGCCGTATGGCGCGCTCGATGGCACCGAGGTCCCTCGCGGACGCGAGATCGGCGCTCACGCCGAAGCGCGCCAGCGTCCCCTCGACGAACTCACGCGTCATGCGGTAGCCGTCGCGCACGTAGACGATGTGCTGGCCTCCGCGCACCAGCGCGAGGATCGCCGTCGTCATCGCGGCCATTCCGCTCGAGAACAGGATAGCGTCCTCGGTCCCCTCGAGCTTCGCGAGGCGCTTCTCGACGGCGCGCACGGTCGGGTTGCCGTAGCGTCCGTACTCCTCGCGCTCTTCGGCGCTCTCCCCGTTCGTGAACCGCGCGATGGCGGCGCTGCTCTCGAACGTGAAGGTCGAGGTCTGCACGACGGGTGTCGGGACGGCGTCGTAGGGCTTCGCTCGCGCGTCGCCCGCGTGAACGGCGTCGGTGGAGGTGAGAGGTGCCGGGGGGAATTCGTTTGGATCGCTCATGGATGCGCTCGGCGCATCTTGGCAATCGA
>Ga0302320_10002743_pt1 | contig 41168 bp, 22 predicted proteins | sample Bog_T0_3_FD_202130 | JGI IMG/M metagenome (GOLD analysis project Ga0302320, IMG submission 202130) | Peat permafrost microbial communities from Stordalen Mire near Abisko, Sweden - Bog_T0_3 | ecosystem: Environmental > Terrestrial > Soil > Wetlands > Peat | place: Sweden: Abisko, Stordalen Mire... | reverse complement strand
GCCTGGATACGAATATGTTCCAGCGTATTGTGTTCTAGTTTCCGGCCATCAATGGTTGCCATGTCGCGCATTATACCAAGTCTCTCGGGTGTAGTCTATATAAATGACTCCTCAGTAATCCTAAGAGTTTCGATGGTTTTTCCTCGGCTACTTTTTCGGGGCGAGTGCCGTCAGGTAGGCGGACACGCTGTTTCAAAACGGCCTCATCGTCCTTTACAGCAACGACGCGCCAAGTGTTTTGCTCGACACGCAAGCCGTCCATCCGGGCCGGTATGTGCTGCACCACGCGCTTTTCAGCAAGCCTCTGCCGGATTTGCTCTTTGAATTTGTTTGGCAAGTCCAGCATTTCAAAACGGTTTTCCGCGTTAAAACCAAACACGCCGAGTGCTTCAAGCTGCCGTTTTTCCAAGTCGTTCGGATTTCGTTTGACGATCAGTTCCCAAACGCGGCCGTTGCTGGGAATGAAATGCGACGCCAGCCCAAGCACGCACGCATCAAGCGCATGGTGCAAATGAGTGATATCGCGGATGTCGGTTTTGCTTTTGACCTCACCGTTTCCATCCAGAATCTGTGGATTGGCGGCCGCCAGGCAACCGAGCACGCGCCACGATTTGCGAACCGCGCCAGTGACGGAACCGGGCAGGGAAGTGACGTCACCGGCCGTCAAGTGTGGCAGGTTTTTCCTTAAAACCTGCGCGCCCAGGCGTACAAGCTGCGAGGTTTGTGTGAGGTCGCGCGGAGTGAATTCTTTTTCTTCGTATTTCGGAAGCAACAGCAATTTTTTGCGCTTCTTCTTCCGCCGCTTGTCGTCATCGTGGCCCTTGAATGACTCCAGGCTCTCGACAAATTGCTTGTAACGCGACTGACTCAGGATCGAAAGATTCGGCAAGTCGGGGACGGGTTTGCCCTGTTCATCCAAAACAAATTGCCACGCCGTGCGCTTGCCTTTCCATTTATTGATGGCTGAAAAGGTGATGGCGAGGGAATCAAGCGAGTCAGAGGCTCGCTCCGAACGCGGGACAATGTGATCTCTGTCCACGCGCCGTGTGACCAGGTCTTTTGGTTCATATTCGATGCCGGTGTAAGGGCAGCGCCAGCCCAAGTCCTCGGCGATGCGTGCTTTGCGAATCAAGCCCGCCGTGATCGGGATTGTTTTGCCTTTGCTTTCCTCGGCAAAGGCCTTTTCCAGCTTTTCAGCCACCGCATGGTGATCGGCGACTCGCGACCTCAATTCCTGCGCCTTCTCTTTGGCCGTCTTGCCCGACATTTCGCGCAAGTCCCGGTTCACTTCAATCGTGATTTTGGCGATACGTTCCTCCTTGCCGTCCGCAAAATCATTTTCTTTGATGATGTCGGCAAGCAATCGCTCCAAGATCAAAAGGCGGTGGCGGACAAGGTGATTGTTCGTCTGGTCCGCAAGTTCGCGACTCAACTGCTGCTGGCGGATTTCTTCGGTGATAAACAGGCATCCGCCTGCCTCCTTTGGATGCTGCTTGCCCGCGATGACCTCCTCGCAAGAGAGCTTTAGCAAATGGCGCGCAAAGGCTGCGCGACCATCCAGTTTCAGCGATCGAGCCGGGAAATGTCTTTGCAGCAATTCGTCGTGCGTCAACTGTTTGTCTTTTCTCTTCGCCTTGGTGTTCTGGGCGTCGAGTTGTTTTTGCAGCTCGGCGTCAAACTTGGCGACATCGCCGAGCGATTCAAATTGGCTGCGTATTTGAGCCAGCGAAAATGATTTCCCGCGCCGCCATTGGCCGCGCAGACGCTTTTGGAGGCGTTCAGGGAACAAATTCCAAAACGGCTGCAAATCCTCGGAGGAAATGAGTTTTTGCACGGGATCAACGAGCAAGGCTTCCTTGGCGTCCGGGTGCATGAGCATCGTTTCCAAGTTGTCGCGCTCGCAGGCCGTGATGCTGCGAACGGCCTCCTTCAATTGTCCGGGCGTCAGATAACCCCGCTCGCGCATTTGCTGGTCGAGTTTAACGCGTTCACTGGCGGAGAGTTCGCGCAATTCGCGATCCAAATTTTTGCCGACGCGGATGTTCGCCAGTTGCATCGCCCAGCGGAAATTCAGGAATTCAGGGCAGTTGCGTGACGGGACTTTTTCACCGCTGATCGGGCAAGTGGAAACGATTCGATTGTCAAAGCGCGGGACAAGTTGGCCGAACAGCAATCCGCCTTCGTAACGTTTTGGCAATTTCAAATCAGGGCAGGGGATGGCGTGCCAATCGGAAAACAAAACTTTTTCGAGGTTCGTGTCCACGCCCTTCAAATTACCGGCATGCGCTTGTAAAATTTGCCGCACTTCGCCCTCGACAATTGCGCGGGGAAAAGCCGCGTTCTGTCCTTTGGGACGTTTGTCGCCGAGAACATTTGCAGATTTCTTTTTACCCAAGGGGTTAATTCCGCTCATGGCGCAAAAAGATTCCGCCATGCTTTTTGTGCCATATTTGCCCATGAGCGTCCGTGCGTTGGCCTCCTTTTCAGAATCTTCGCTTTGGGCCTCGGCCTCCGCCGCGCTCCAGCGGCGATTGCCGTCGTAGCCGCGATTGTGGGCATACCAGCGCAGCACGTCCCAGAATTCCGGCCAGATCAGCAATTTCCCGCCCTGCAATACCTGTGCCGCCAGTTTCCACGGCCACGCGCACCCGGGCTTGTCCAATTCCGCGCCGGTTAAGACGCCAAGATGCCGAAACAGGGTTTTCATCCGCGCGATGCGCTGGCGTGTGCTGCGAATGTGGCGACGCTGGCGGCGGTACGCGCGCCGCGAACTGGCAAGGCAATCGTCCGCGCGGAAGACAACACTGCCGCAACCGAGAATGTTGATGTCGGACGCTTGCGCGCCGGACTTTTCCAAGACCGCCCAGCCAATGGAGCTGTGGCCGACATCGAAGGCGAGTTGCAGTTCGGGGTTTGAAGAGGCGGAGGTTTTTTTTGGGGTTGCATTCATGGACGGTGTCTGGCATTATGCATCTGTCTAAATTGGAATCAAGACAAAGTTAGATAACGCAGACCGCGCTCCCTATCCGCCATGCGGATACACCGGTTTAAAAGCGTTTCTTAAAAATCGGCCGAGGTCACACTTGGCCGATTTTTTGTTTTGTGCGGGGTTGAGGGCAAATGTGGAAATTGGGAAAGCAGAAAGCAGAAATGGGGACGATCTGCGGCGCCGAGCAGGGAGATTTACGCGTGGGTTTGAAATCTGCGGCCAAAGGGCGGGATGTCTAGATCGGTTTCCGTATTCGCCATGCGCCGTAGTCATGGCCGCCAGGCGGGGATCTTCAAGCGATAGCGGCGGCGGCTGACTGACCGCAGGGGGAGGTGCAATTGCCGGGCGATTTTCTTATCCGCTTGTGCGCCCAGCAACTTGTCCTCGGCAGGCGTCCAAGCATGCTGATGCGGCATGCAGGTGGGAATTTTCAAGAACAGACGACGGCGGATGACGGAATTTTTGGTGCGGTGCAACCGCCGCCCAATCTCGGGGTCGGAACGAGTGCCCAGCAACTTGTCCTCAGCCGGCGTCCAGAGTCTATAGGCGATCAAGGGATGGCGCGCAGGTACGCCCAGCGTGATGCGCTTGTGCCGAACGATGTTTTGCGGGCAGCCCAGGCGTTGCGCCACTTCCAAGTCCGTGAACCGGCCGAGCAATCGCAGTTCCGCTGCTTTCCATTTTCGCGCCGGTTTGCGGCGGTTGAATGAGGGGATTTTCAGGGACAGGCGAAGCTGCAAAACCTGGTGTTTTTCCCGCCGCAGGCGGCGGGCCAGTGCCGCGTCGGTCAGGGTGCCCAGCAGCTTGATTTCGCGGGCCGTCCAAGGGCGGATAGGCTGGCGCGGCACGTAATTGCGAATCCCCAAGTGGTACCGGCGACCCCGAACGCTGAGGAGCGAGCGCCCCAGCTGACGGGCGGTTTCGGCATCGGACACTTTCCCGAGCAATTCGTCTTGCCAGGGCTGATAGCGATTGCGGGCGCGCAATAATCTCATCCACTTGAGAGCGACCGCCTGGCGGCCTTGCTCCCCAAAGCGCCGGACGAGTTCGGTTTCGGCTGCATGAAAGGAAATGCCGAGCTTCAATCGCTGATGACTGACTCCGGTGAGGCCCCGGTTTAGGCGGCGGGCCACCTCGGCATCCGGCAGAGTGCCCAGCAGCCGGTTTTCCGCCTCGGTCCAGAAGTAGGGAACGGCGGAGGGAATGTGCAGAGATTTACGCTTGGCTCGCACCGTATTGCGACTCCTGCCAATTTGCCGGGCCACGTCGCGGTCGGGCTTTTTTCCCAACAACTCGATTTCCCATGCCTGCCAGCGGTTGGATGCGCGCAGCACTTTGCGGCGCTTTGACCGGCATGCAGCCGCGGGGGCCTGATGTCCCAACAGCCGCCTCACTTCCCGATCCGACTTGGCCGCGAGGTATTGGCGGGAGGCCGATTTTAAACCGGAGGTTTTGGCTGGGGCGGCAGACTTCATGGCTTGGCGCATGCAATTAATTTTGCTGGCCAGATTTTTACCGCGAGGCTAATGGGAAAGCGAGGACAAATGGGGAATTGGGAAGGCAGAAAGCAGAAATGGCGGCGCTCTGCCGAGACGCCGCCACGAGAAGTTTGACCTGGAGCACGAAATACACGGCTAATTCTTAGTATTCTAAAAAGTGAAATATTGCGCCGAGGCATGACAAATTGACGGTTCTGTGCGAGTGTATCCGCGTGACACCCAAAGACGACAACCGCGGCACGGCTGGCAGGCCTAGTTGGTCGGCGCCGAACGTCGCCTTTTGTCGCGCGCGGCGTTTCGGTGTTTCCGACGTGGTATTCTGTCTCATGGAAGACGGACACCTCTGTGGCTATGCCATCAGTTTGGGCCAGGGCGTGTTTTGCCGCCACCCCGGGCGGGAGAAGATCATCGCGCAAACCAAAGCAAATATCGTGTGATGAAGGAGGGCAGGGGAGACGTTGGTTGAAACGACTCACTTCACCCGCAATAATCGGTTTTTCCCGCTCAACCCTCACCCGGCCGCCCGCCTTCGCCGAGGCTGCGATGGGCAAGTCGGCCACCCTCTCCCGCTCCTGCGGGCGAGGAAGGAACGCGCCCGGTTTTCAAACTGCCACGCGCTGGCCGGTGCGGGCAGCCGCGTAGATGGCGGTCAGGATTTTCAGGTCGCGCCGGCCCATGTCACCGCCCACCGCGGACTCGCGCCCGGTCAGAATGCAGTCCGCGAAATCATCCAGCTGCGCGGCCTGCTGATTGGGCTCAGGAAAATGCAGGTCGCCCCGGCTCGTGCTCACCCGGCCGAGCTGATAGCTGAAGGCGCCGTTGCCAAATTCGATCCAGCCCTTGGCTCCTTCCGCGCGGAAGGTGTTGGCATAGGCCGTGTAGCTGGTCTGGGCGTCCAGCACCGCGCCATTGGGGAATTCCAGTTTGAAGCTCATGCCCTCCTCCACGTCCTGGAAAAAATCCGGGCGCGTCTTGGGATCCTCGTGCGCGGTGACCGCCACCGGGGCCGCGCCCGCCGCCATGCAGGCGTTCTGGATGACGTAAATTCCCACGTCCATCAATGGCCCGCCGCCGGATAACTTCTTCTCCACGCGCCAGGCGCGCTGGCCGAACTGGTAGCTGAAGTTGCCCGTCAGCTTGGTGAAGTCGCCAAAATCCCGGTCCCGCTGCAAGCGCATCAGTTCTTTTATGTACGGGTCGAAATGCATCCGGTAGCCGACAGACAATTTCACCTTCGCTTCCCGGCAGGCGGCAATCATGGCGTCGCAATCCGCCACCGAGCCGGCCATGGGTTTCTCGGATATGACGTGCTTGCCCGCCTTGGCCGCGCGCACCACGAATTCGCGGTGCAGCGTGTTGGGAGTGACCACATAGACCAGGTCAATGTCCGGATTGGCGGCGATCCGGTCGAAGTCCTCGTAGCGGTAGCAGTTTTTTTCCGGAAGGGAAAAGTCCTGGCGCCACTTCGCGATTTTTTCGGGATGACCGCTTACCACGCCGGCGAGCCGGCACCATTTGGTTTGTTGCAGCGCCGGCGCGAGCTGGGTGGTGGCGTAAGTGCCCAGCCCGAGCAACGCCACGCCGAGGGGTTTGCGCGCGGCAGACGCCGGTTGAGCGGGCAGGCGGCCCGGAAGACTCAGGCCGGTGGCGACGGCCGCGCCGCCAAGGGCCAGTCGCCGCAGAAATTCACGGCGCGAGGGGTGCAGGTGGGAATGATTCATAAAAAACCTCCGCCCTCACCCCAGGCCGAACCTCGGCTTGGCACCACTCCCCCGAGGAGAGGGAGAAACGGGTGCCGCGTCCCGGGAATACCGAGGCTCTGGATTGGCTCTGGTTCATGGTCCCAATGCGCGGCAATGGGCCGTGGGGGCTCCCCATGAACCCCAGGGGGAAATGAGCCCGCCCTCACCCGCAATAATCGGCTTTTCCCCTCAACCCTCACCCGGCCTTCGGCCACCCTCTCCCGCTCCCGCGGGCGAGGGACTTTGGCCCTCTCCCCCGGGGAGAGGGAGAAACGGGTGCCGCGTCCTGGGAATACCGAGGCTCTGGATTGGCTCTGGTTCATGGGTTCAATGCGCGAAATATCTCTTTGGGGGAATGCTCACCCCGGCGCTCTTCCCCGGGGAGAGGGAGAAACGGGTGCCGCGTTCTGGGAATACCTAGGCACAGGATTGGCGCGGGTTCAGGGTTTCAAGGCGTGAATTTGTAACACCCGGAGGTCAGTAAATAATGGCGTAATGCGTACGGTCCGCGTCGCTATTGGCCCAGAGGTTTAACGGATCCATCGCCTGGGGAAATTTGATGAAGCGCGCGCTGCCATCAGCCATCGCGTAATTGGAACCGCCGGAACTGCCCTTGCCTTCGGCTTGGGAGCTAAGCATGCCGCGGTTGTCATGCCGGCCTTGTTCCGCGATGCCGGTGAAGTCATTGCCGCCGTTCTCCAGCAGGTCCATATAGAAATCGCCGGCCGAATGTTCCTTTTCCCCGAGCACAATCAGGTCGCAGGGATGCACTTCGGCGGTTTCCCTCATGCCGGAGCCGTAGTTCGCTATGTCAACTTCCAGCGCGCCCCAGTCGGTCGTGTTGAACATGTCCGCAAAATAATCGTTTGAGCCGTTGATGAAATAACTGCGGGGGGAGGCGTCGGCCACATTGTTCGAGGGCGAGTTGCCCACCGTGGCCGGGTTGGTGGGAGAGAAAGCCAGGTCGGTGGGGCAAAGCAAAAGTTTTACGTTCTTGCCGTAGTTTTCGTACCAGCGGTTGGGCCAGCGGTTGCTGCCGTCGCGCGGCGGGTAGAAGCCATGATTGTCGGTGAGATAGATTTGCGCAGCCACATTCAGCTGCGACAAGTTGTTGAGGCAAGAAATGCGACGGCCGGATTCCTTGGCTCTTGCGAGCACCGGCAGCAACATGGCGGCCAGGATGGCGATGATGGCGATGACCACCAGCAACTCAATCAAGGTGAAGCCGCTTCGGGGCTTCATGTTTTTCGATTTCATAAGGTTTAAATATGAGGCGGCTCCTCACGCCGCCGCTTGCAGGTTCTCTCCCGCCATGGCTACGCGTGCTTGCAAGCAATCTGGCTCTGCCAGTGGCTGAGTTGCGACCGCACGGACACATAAAGGAGCGTGAACGAGAAGGACCACGCAAAGTAACCGATTCTCAAGCCGGCGGCGTTGCCGCGGATGAGCAACTCCAGCGCAAATGCCCAGACGAAGACTGCGGTGGCCAGGGTCAAATGATGGAGCCATTGGAGCTGCCGGACGTTGCGCGAGAACTGCGTGAGCAGCAATGGCGAGGCCAGCATCACCAGATTCGCCAGCAGCAGCAATTCGTAATGGATGGACAGAAAGTCACCCTGGCTGGCCGCCGGCCAGAAGGTGTGCTGCAAGATGGCGCATTGCCAGCCGGACATCGTGGTATAGGAGGGCAAGAAGAACGAAACCATAAAGACCGCCCAGGCCGCGACGGTTAGCGGAGGATTCCAATGCGAGGATTGATTCATAACTTTGTTAAATTCGGCACGCAGTTGTTGTGGCTGGCCAATGCGCTGGCAGGCGAGCTGGAAGGATTCCTCCGCGCTCAAACCGAGCCGCTGGAATCCCGCCATGCAGTCGTGCAGATGGGCTTCCAGCTCGCGCCGGATCTCCGCCGTCAGGCCGGCCTGGGCCGCCAGTTCCTGCCGCCAGCGTGTCAGCGCGGGGTTCATGCAGCCACGGGTTTGATGGCCCATAATTTGGCCAGAGTGTTGTGGACTGTCAGCCATTGCCGGCGTTCCTGCTGGAGAATTTGATGGCCGCCGGCGCTGATGAAATAGTATTTCCGCTGGCGTCCGGTGTCGGCTTCCTTCCATTCGGATGCAATCAGGCCGTCGCGCTCCATCCGGTGCAGCACCGGATACAGCATGCCGTCGCTCCACTCGATCTGTCCGCCGGAAAGTTCGCGGACTTTCTGGATGATTTCGTAGCCGTAACTTTCACCTTCGGCCAGGATTGAGAGCAGCAGCGGTTTAGCGCTGGCAGCCACCATATCTTTACCAAGCATGCCACCACTATACATTGCACTGGAAGGTATGTCAACGGAAAATCTTACGGGAAAATTTACGCGACTGGACAATCGGCAATGGAACCGCTAGCGTGAAGACCGATTCAAGCATCACCATTCAACCCATGTCCAAAGCCACGCCCAAGTTGTTGTTGATCCAAAAGGATTCCACCTGTGCCCAAATGCTGGCTGCGACTGCGTTTGAGCGGGTGTCGGCCGAGACCCTGGCGGCCGGACTGGAAAAGATCAACGCCCATGCGCATGATTTGATTTTGCTGGATTTGGGCTTGGCGGATGGCGGCGGGTTGAATGCCTTCAGTCAGGTGCACGCCGCCGCGCCCCAGACGCCGGTGATGGTCTTGGCCGGGGCGGCGGAAGAGGAAATTGCGGCCCGCACGCTCACGCTGGGGGCACAGGATTACCTGCTCACCTCGCAGTTGACGGCGCAGAGCCTGGGCACGGCTATTCGCAAGACCCTGGACCGGTACTATTGCCAGTTGACGCACAATTACCAGGGATTTCTTTTGCAGTCGCTGATGAACAGCATACCGGACGCGGTTTATTTCAAGGACACGCGCAGCCGGTTTTTGATGATCAGCCATGCCCTGGCAAAAAAGCACCATCTCACCGATCCGCAGCAGGCGGTGGGCAAGACCGACGCCGACTATTTCACCGCGCCGCATGCAAAACAGGCGCTGGCGGACGAACAAACGATCATGCGCACGGGCCAGCCGGTGGAAGGGATTGAAGAAAGCGAGACCTGGCCCGACGGCAGCATTACTTGGGCCTCCACCACCAAGATGCCCCTGCGCAATCAATCGGGACGGATCGTGGGCACGTTCGGCATTTCGCGCGATATCACCGCCCGCAAGAACGCGCAAATTCTGCTCGCGGAAAAAACCGAGCTGTTGCACAAGAAAAACCAGCAGATCGAGGAGGAGCTAAGGATGGCGCGCGAGCTGCAACTGGCCATGCTGCCACAGGATTTTCCCGCCATCTGCGCCGGTGCGGATGGGAGCGAGGCGTTGAAATTCTATAGTTACTTCATGCCCAGCGGAGCGGTCAGCGGCGATTTTTTTCACGTGCTGCCATTGTCGGATACCGCCGTGGGGATTTTCATCTGCGATGTCATGGGCCACGATGTGCGCGCGGCCCTGGTGACCGCCATGATTCATGCCTTGGTCGAAGACTTGAGCTGCACCACACAGGATCCCGGGCAACTGTTGTCGGAAATGAACCTGGCCTTGTTGAAGGTCTTTCGCCAGGCCGGAACCACCATGTTCGCCACGGCCCTGTACCTGGTGGCCGATGTAGCGACGGGCCGGGTGTCCTACTCCAGTGCCGCGCATCCGCATCCGCTGAGACTGAAACGGCCGGCGGGCACGGTGGAGGTGCTCGGAAACGATGCCGGGAACAAAAAGGGGCCGGGCCTCGGCCTATTCCGGGATGCCAGCTATCCCACGTGCCATCGGCCCATGTGCGCGCAGGATTTACTGCTGTTTTACACGGACGGACTGACTGAGGAGGAAGGACCGGACGGCGAAATTTTCAGCCAGGAACGGCTGGCCGAAACGGTGGCGAATCTCAGCTCGCTGCCCCCGAAGGAATTGCTCGCGAAAGTCCTCGGTGAGGTCCGCCGATTTTCCGGGCAGGAGATGTTTTCTGACGACGTCTGCCTGCTGGGCATGGAAGTCGTGCGGCTGGTGGATTCGGCAAAATAGGTCTGGCTGCGCAAGCAGGAAAAGATCCGTCATTTGAACCTGAAATAATCAATGTCAACATGACCCGCCAGCGCGGGCTCAAGCTGCTGGATGCTGTAGAGCCCCAACTTGGCGCCGATCCATTTGCCTTTTCGCGCCAGAAAAGTCTGCGGAATCGTCATCCATTCTTCGCGCGAGGCGAAGCTGAACCGGCACCCGCCGCCATCCGTTACGGTCACCCGCAGTTTGACCGCTCCAAAAATGTCCCGTTGAGTGTATTTGGGGACGCCGTTCACGCGCAGGACGAGCTGGTGGCCGGCTTCGTGGTGTTCGAGCGCCAGGGTGGCAAAAGTCTCGCCGGTGACAATCAGCCCGGCCTCTGCTCCGGCCGGTAACGTCGCAAATTCCAACCAGGTTTCCGCGGTGAAGGACCGCGCCGGGAATTTTTGCAGCAACAGGTTGGGCGCCTGCCTCAGATCTTCGCGCGGGACGGCTTGTGGATACAAGCGCAGCCAGCTTTTACGGGCGCGCAACGAATGCCACTGGTCAAGGTGGTTGGCATTCCATTGCCATTGCGGACCCAATTTGGACGCATCAAATTCGTCACTGGTTTGAGGAATCGCAAGCAACGGGCGGCGGGCCGATGGCGGTTTTCCATGCCGCAAAACCGGTTCGCCGCAGCCGCTGGCGTTGACCTGGCCGATTAGTGGCCAGCCGTTTTGCCAAGTGACGGGCTGCAGATGAACGATGCGGCCATAAACGCCGGCATCCTGAAAATGAACAAACCACCAGCCGTCGTCCGCGGTGTCCACCAAGGCGCCCTGATGCGGCCCGTTGATGATGGTTGCTCCCTGGTGCAAGACAATTCTATCCTCGTAGGGCCCGTAGATGTTTTTCGAGCGCAAGACCACCTGCCAGCCGGTTTCCACGCCGCCGGCAGGCGCAAGGATGTAATACCAGCCATCTTTCTTCAAAAACTTTGGGCCTTCAATGGTCGGATGCTTTTCCGGCTCGTGGAACACAATCCTGCCTTCGCCGAGCAAACGCGAGCCGTCCGGAGCCAGCGGACATACGCGGAGCCGGTGCTTGATACCCGCGCGCGAACCCGCGTAGGCATGGACCAGATAAGCCTGGCCGTCGTTGTCCCATAACGGGCAGGGGTCAATGAGGCCCTTCCCAGCCTGGACGAGATGCGGTTCGGACCAGGAGCCGGCGGGATGCTGAGCGGTGACAACATAGATGCCTTCGTCCGGCAGAGGAAAGAAGATCCAGAATTTTCCAGCATGAAACCGGATGGCCGGAGCCCAGACGCCGCAGCCAGGTTGAACTTGTGCATAGCGTTCATGCGGCAGGTTTTTGAGTGCGTGGCCAACGAGGGTCCAATTTACCAAGTCGGGCGAATGCAGCAGCGGTAATCCGGGCGTGCAGTTGAAGCTGGAGGACACCAGGTAAAAATCGTCTCCCACCCGGACGACATCCGGGTCCGAATAATCGGCATAAATTATCGGATTGCGATAAGTTCCGTCGCCCTGATCCGGCGTCCAGGGGAAAGCGAAGTCCCCGGGAGCGACGACTTCAGGGTTCAAGGGGGCAGCGGGAATTTCAGTTGAGGAAGGGCGGTTCATGTAAAGTTCTCCGTGATTTTGACGGGCTTGATTTGTGGCACGCCGAGATGGAAAATCGTCCAAGCGAGGACATACGCGCTGCCGCAAAGCAGCAGGATGGATCTGTAAGTGCCTTCGCCTTGGAGGACGTGGCCGACCAGATAGAAAAAGCCCATGGACATCACGGACGCCAGGGTGCCGCCGAAGCCGACGACCGACGCCACGGCGCGTTTGGGAAACATGTCGGCCACGGTGGTGTACATGGTGGCCGACCAGCCTTGATGAGCAGCGGCGGCCAGCGCAAAGAACGCCGTTGCCAGCCAGACGCTCTGGACCCGCGGCGCAAAAATCACTGGCAATGTGCAGCACGCAAACAGCAGGGTGGCCGTCTTGCGCGCCCGGTTCAACGGCCAGCCGCGTTTCAGCAACCAGGCCGACAAGCCGCCGCCGCCAATGCTGCCCAGGGCAGTGACGGTGTACACCGCCACCAGCGGCGGGCCAAAATGTTTCAAATCGAGATGGAATTGCTTGCTGAAAAAGTCCGGCAGCCAGAAACCATAAAACCACCACACCGGGCCCACCAATACGCAGGTTCCGTAGTAGGCCCACGCCTCGCGATAACGCAGCAGTTTAAGCCACGGAATTTTTGCTTCCGCCGCCGGGGTGACGCCGCCCTGGATATGCGCCAACTCCGCGGCACTGACGCGTTTGGATTTCTCCGGCGCGTTGTAAAAGCCCAGCCAGAAGGCCAGCCAAACCAAATCCACGCAGCCCAGCGTGATGAACGCCGCCTGCCAGCCGCCGAACCAGGCCACGATAAACGGCACCAGCACCGGCGCAAAAATGGCGCCCATGTTCGAGCCGGTGTTGAACATGCCCGTGGCCACGGAGCGTTCGGCGGGTGGAAACCATTCGGTTACGACCCGAATGGCCGCCGGATAATTTCCTGATTCGCCGAGGCCAAGCGCAAAGCGCGCCGCGCTGAAACCGGGAACCGAACGGCACAGCGCATGGGACATGGCCGCCAGGCTCCAGAACAGGACGGATCCGGCATACGCGGTTTTAGTCCCGATCCAGTTGATGAGCGGGCCAAAGCAGATTTGCCCGGCGGCATAGGCGGCTTGGAAGAATATCGCCATGCGGCTGTAATCCGTCTCCGTCCAGGCGAACTTTTGGGACAGCACCGGCTTAAGCAGGCCCAGCACCTGCCGGTCCATGTAGTTCACCGTGCAGGCGAAAAACAGCAGCGCGCAAATGAGCCAGCGAAAATTTCCATATCGGGTCATGGCAGCAGTCCCAATGACGAGTTATTCACGCGGACTTGCTCGAGCCGCGGGCCAAATTTATTTTCCAGCCGGACATTTTCAAAGTGAATGTCGTTGGCGTCGGTCACAAGGACTCCGTTCTGCGCCGTGATGGAGACATTTTTAAAAGTGATGCCTTGGATGGGCATTTCCGGCAGGCCCTCGAGCACCATCGCCCGCTGGGCCCCGCGGCAGACCACATTTTCGATCTGAATATCCCGGAACTGCGGGGTGGCTTCGCTGACCGGCGGCAGATTGGTCTCAAGCGTCCCGGCGGTTTCGTCCAGCGGCGACTTGCCGCCGTAAAACAGGTTGAAATTGATCGCCTCCGCGGCGATGTCAATCATCCGCACGTTGGAAACATGGATTTTTTCCACCACCCCGCCGCGGCCGCGGGTGCTCTTAAAGCGCAGACCGATGTCCGTGCCGATGAAGGTGCAGTTGTTGACGCAAAAATTGCGCGCGCCGCCGGACATTTCGCTCCCAATGACAAGTCCTCCATGCGCGTGATAGACTGTGCAGCCTTCGATCAGCACATCTTCCGTCGGCACGCCGCGGCGGCGTCCGGCGGCGTCCTTGCCGGATTTGATGCAAATGCCGTCATCGCCAGCCTCAAACGTGCTGTCGCGGATGACGGCGCGACGGCAGGATTCCAAATCCAGCGCGTCAGAGTTCTGCGCCAGCGGCGAGTTGTGGACGGTGACCTTGACAATGGAGACGTCTTCGCAGAGCAGGGGGTTGAGGGTCCAGTTGGGTGGATTTTGGAACGTCACGCCTTCGAGCAACACTTTTTTGCAGCCGATGAGCCGCACCATTTTCGGGCGCAGATATTGATGCGCCGGCTCGTAATCCGTCAGTTGGACTGAGCCGGCTTGGCGCAATGGCTCCACCATTTTTGCGCCGTTCATCACTTCGCGGCTGGGATACCAAGCGTCGCCTTTCTCATTCACTACGCCGCCGGATTTGACGAGCGCATTCCAATCGCGATCGCCAAGCTTTTCCTTCTTCAACGGACGCCAGGCATCGCCGCCACCGTCAATGATGCCTTCGCCGGTGATGGCCACATTCTCCAGATTTTGGCCGGAGATGGGCGAAGTTGAATCCACTTCCCGCTCGCCTTTCATGTCCACCACGGTGAGCGGATACAATTTGTAGTCTCCGGAAAATTGGATCAACGCGCCGCGTTCGAGATGCAAATTGAGGCTGCTGCGCAATTTGATTGGGCCGGTCAGCCACAGGCCCGGCGGCACGATGAGTTCACCGCCGCCTTTTTCGCCGACGGCGGCGAACGCTTTTTCAAATGCCGCCGTGTTCAGCGTCCGGCCGTCGCCGACGCCGCCGAAATCGGGCAAATTGACCAAGTTGTTGGGGATCACTGGCCTCGCCACCGGCGGCAAAGCCGGCGGTGCTTCCGTTGCGGCGGCGGGGAGGATGCTCACCGCTAGAACGCTGAACGCAAGCACGGGGCGGATGGCAGTCAGGAGAATCATGATTGAACAATGGTATCACCGGCAAGGGCACGTTTATCTACGATTTTCGGCATAAATCTATGAAATAACTGCAATCCTGGCGGTCAGGGAGGAGTGATGGTCACTTGCGCGTTGGTGCAAGACAGTTTGTTCATCCCCTGCGGCGTGAGGATTTTTGAATCCAGCAGCCGGACGTTTTGCGCGTTATAGATGCCGAAAGGCTTGTCGGCGGTGATGTTGACCCGTGCCAACAAGATATTGGTGACAGCCATTTCCGGCAGTCCCCAAATGAGTCCCGCCCGGGTTCCAGCCGCGGCCGTGGCGGTAATGTTGCTGAAAACAATGTCGCGGTAAATTGGAGTGAGCTCGGTGACCGGCGCAGCGGGGTATCGGGCGGCGATTTCGGGAGTGAGTTTGGTCAAATTGCGATACTCGCCTTCCTTGGCCATATAAGAGGCGTAGATCAGAATTGGGCAGCCGACGTTGGTCATGCGCAGGTCTCGATACGACAGGTTGTGGACGAAGCCTCCGCGGTCGCGGTCGGTTTTTATGCGAATGCCGGAGTCGGTGCGGTTGAACGTGCAGTTGATGACGGTGAGGTTCGACACGCCGCCCCGGGTATGGCTGCCGATGGAGACGCCATGGCCGTAGCCGTAAGCGCAGTTGGTGATGAGCACGTCGGAAGTGCCGCCGCCGCATGTGAAATTGTCGTCGCCCACGCTTATGTCGCAGTCTTGGATGAGAATGTTCTTTCCGCTGACATCGCACGCATCGGTGTTGTGACTGGGCTGGGTGGGGTCGGTGGAAGCGGGGGCGCGGATGGTCACCCCGCGCACGGTGACATTGGAGGACTTGCCGCCGATGGCGATGTGAAACATCGGTGAGTTGGAAAGGGTGACATGTTCGATCAATACGCGGTCACAACCGGATAGCGCGACCATGCGCGGACGATTGGCGCCTTTGGTCTTGGCGAACTTCCACCACGGACCGCCCTGACCATCAATCGCGCCCGAACCGCTGATGGCGAGGTCGTGAAGACCAGCGCCGCTAACAAAATTCGACGGGTCGGTTGTGCCACCTGGATATTTGTCCAGCGGCAGCATCCGCAACGTGCCGCTGACTCGCAGATTGATCCGGTCGGCCATGTGGATGGGGCCGCTCAAAAAATTCCCCTCCGGCACCTCGACGGTCCCGCCGCCAGCGGCGCTGGCGGCATTGATGGCGGCTTGAATGGCCGATGTGTTCGTCGTCACGCCGTCGCCAAGCGCGCCATAATTGGTGACGTTGAAAAGGCCACCAGGTATTTCCGGCAACGCGGGAGCAACGGACGAAGGTGCTTCGGATTCCTGCGCCGGCATGGTTGCAGCGACTTTGATCGCCGGCGCGACTGAATTTGCGCCAACCGGTTCGAGGCGCAAATAGGGCGCGAGTTCAGGCACGGCTTTCCGCAATTCGTCAACCACGAGTCTGGCAAAGATCATGCGGCCGTCCGCGTTTAAATGCGTGGTGTCGGGTTTGCCGTCTTTGCCGACGGGATTCAGCTTCGCCGTCTCGACTGGGCCGATTTTCTCGCAATACTCGACGCTGCGCGCATGCAGGTCCACCAGCGGCACATTTTTCTCCGTCGCCAGTTTTATCATCGCCTCGACATACGGCACCAGACTCGGAGCCAGCCTTCCATTACCGGACTTGTCAAAATTCCTGCGCGTCAGTGACGTGACCAAAACGGGTGTTGCACCGATGGCGCGCACCTCGTCCACGTAGCGCGCCAGATTTTGCGTGTAAGTCGTGGCGGGATCCGTCTCACGGTCGGGACCCTTGCCCGGCTCGTCATTGTGGCCGAATTGAATCAGATAATAGTCTCCCTTCAACGCAAGCGCATTGGTCCACTTGCCTTCGGTGATAAAACTCTTGGAACTGCGCCCGTTCGCGGCGGTGTTGAAACACTCGGCCTCGGCCGTCAGAAACTGCTTGAAACCGTAACCCCAGCCCCCGGCGTCGTTGACGGTTGAGTCGCCCACCAGGACGATCCGAATTCCCGGCTTGGCGGTCGGGGCGTCAGTTTGCGCCTGGATTATGGCCACCGCCGCCAGCACAACGGCCGCGGCAATAAGCTTTGTCAGTTGAGGTTTCATTTTCGGTCGTTTTTCGGTTGCCAGGCTAATTCACATCCGGTTTCCAATTATCCGGCCCGCCCAAGATGTTTTCAAGCGTGTAAACTTTTGTCTCTTCGTCGGTCAACTGGCGGGTCCATTTGAGTCGCGCGGAGGGATTCGCCCCCGGGCCGGTGCTATGGTGTTCCGCGAAACGCGCGGTCAATTCATTGGTCGGATTGCGCCAGTTATTCCAGCCCTCGGGCTTGATATGATCGCTCACTTCGCAATTGAGATAAGTGACGCTTGCATACGGGCGCCACGGGCGGCCAAGATCTGCATACACTTTGTTCGTCGCCGCATTGGTGACGGAAATCGCCTGATTCATCCACGGCTGAGAATCGCCTGTGAGTTTGCAATGGAGGAAAACAAAACCAAACGGATGGTCCGGCGGCGTGCTCGCGGCAGTGACGTGGCCACCGTTGCGGCTGTGAATTTCGCAATCATCAAACACTGCCGTCGCCGAGCCGTAAATGAAATCCACGCGGCCGGCGATGTAACAATTCGTGAAATACTGCCGTCCATTGTTCACCATCAGCGTGTCCTGCCAGCCAAGAATGCGGCAATGGTTGAACACCGCGCGGTCGCCATCCACGCGCAGCGCCAGCGCCTGCCCGTGATCGCCAGATGTGTTTTCGATGGTCAGGTTCTCCGCGCAGAAATCGTTTGCGGCCACCACCACGCCCGGATCAAATTGATAAGTTTCAAGCGGTTTTCGATCGTTGACATTGTATGGCCAGGTCAGAATTGTGTTCTCCATTTCCTCGCCGATGAGCCGCACATGCCGCTTGTTTCTAGGAATCATAAACGGCCCCTGATAAACGCCCGGCTTGACGAGAATGATGCATGGTTTGGTGGAATTATCCGGCGCGGCGGCGATCGCCTCCTGCACCGTCGTCGCCGTGCCGGATCCATCGGCGGAAACCACGGCGTCGTATTTGGATTCTTTGGCGACCGGATGCGCATTCACGGCTTCGGCGCGCAGCACCGGCGCGAGTTCCGGGCAGGCCTCGCGCAATTCATCCACGACCAGACGCGCAAATAACACGTGCCCTTTCTCGTTTAAATGTGTGCCATCGTGCCCGATCGTGCCGTCCGAATTTGTTTTGAGCGGACTGAACTCCAGACATTTGTCCGGCCCGAGCGACTCACATAATTCAATGCTGCGCGCCTGTAAATCCACGAGCGGAACCTGTTTTTCGGTGGCGAGCTTGCGGACTTCTTCCGCATAAGGCGCCAGGCTGGACTTGATCCTGCCGGGATGCTCCTTGTCCCACTGGCGGCGGGTGAGGGGCGTCACCAGCACCGGCTTGGCACCGACGGCCCGCGCCTCCTCGACGTAGCTGATCATGTTGCTGACGAATGTCGGCATGTCGGTTGAACGTCCCGGCTTGCCCGGCTCGTTGTTGTGGCCGAACTGGATCAAATAATAGTCCCCCTTCAGCGCGAGTGCATTCGTCCAGCGCCCTTCGCGCCGGAAACTCTCCGAACTGCGTCCACCCTGTGAGGTGTTGATGCATTCGGCGCCATCTGTGAGGAATTGCTTGAAACCGAGGCCCCAGCCTGCGTTGTCCGTCACGGTCGAGTCGCCGACGAGGATGATTTTGATTTTCGTCTCCGCCGGCGGACTTTGGGATGGTGCGGCTGCGAGGATGATTCCCGAAGCGAGCGCGACGGCGAGGCAGAAAGTTGTGTTGATGATTCTCATTGGAAAGCGATTCACGGAACTTGCAGCCTGACAAAGGTCTGCATCATAGCCGGGTCCGTGGAATTGGTGAAACTGAAATTGCCGCCGCTGTCGAACTGGTTGGTTGCCACGCGCGTCCAGCTTGCGGTCGGGAGAATCAGGTTGGTCGCTGTGAGCACGTAATAAATTCCCAGCGGCGCACCGTTGTTGCCACTGAAAACCAGATTCGTGCAGCTCATTATCGTGCTTCCAAATTGTGGTGGCACGGTCGGCGCGACCACGAGCTTCACAATTCCGGGTGTGTTGGTGTTGAAACTGTAATTATATCCCGTCGGAGCCGAGGCGAGCGCGAGGTTCCCGATGGTCAGCGCGCCGAAGCAAGTGAATAGCGGATAAGCACCCACGCCAAATCCACCGGCGTTTGTCACGTTCAGCTGGCCGGTCAAGAACAAAGCGCCGTTCACCACGACGCTGACGCTACTCGTGCCAAGGCCGAACCGCAGGATTGAATTGTCGTTCAATGTGAGGTCGTTCGCGATGGCCAGCGTGCCGCCTGGGCTGCCGGGCGCGAGCGTTGCGCCGTTGTCAACGGTGGTCGAACTGCCGATGCTGCCGCTGCCGGTGAGCGTCGCACCGGAAAAAATTTCCAGGTCGCCAGTGCCGATCGCGCTGCCGGCAGGGTTGTTTACCAGCAAGGTTCCCGCGCTGACCGTCGTGCCGCCGGTGAAGGTGCTGTTGCCGGAGAGCGTGAGCGTGCCGGTGCCGATTTTGTAAAGCGTCGTCAGGTTCGTTGAATTGGCATCAACGATGGTGCCGCAAAAAGTGGCGCTGGTGTTGTTGCCGCCGATGACATAGGTGGTGGGGCCGGTGCCGGCGTTGGTGGCTTGCTGGCCGCCGAGCGTGCCGCAGCCGGTGAACGCGCCGAGTTGGATGGTGTTGCCGGCGTTGCGCGGCTGCAACGTGCCGTTGACGACCAAAGTCGGCGAGAACGAGCCATAGGTATTGCCGCTGCTGTTGGCCGAATAGCGCAGGGTTGCGCCGGAAGGCACGTTGATGGTGCCGGTGAAGCTGTCGAACTGCGCGGAATTTGTGCCGCTGAGGCTCACGCCACCAGAGAGGTTCAGCAAGCTATTGCTGTTGCCGGAGCAGAGATGTCCCGAAATGCTGTTGCCGAGCGCGCCGGAGGAAATAGTTCCGGTGGTGTTCGCGGGAATGGTCACCGGGCCACCGAAGAAAACGACGCCGCTGGCGGGCAAAGACAACGTGGCGCCGCTGCTGATGGTCAGCGCCCCGCTGCCGAGGCTGGAAGGCGCGTTTGCCGCCAGCGTGCCGCCGGACAAAAGGAAGTTGCCGGCATAGCCGAGGTTGGTGGTGCTGATAGTCAAGGTGCCGAAGCCGAGCTTGGTCATTGGGCCACTACCCGCCAGTGAGCCGTTGCCGCCGAACGTGTAGCTCTGCGACGAGTTCACGGCCATGGCCGCAGGGGTAAGCGTGTTGGCCAGCGTCACACCGGTTGGATTGGCGCCGGTATCATCAAACGTCACCGTATCGAGATTGTAATAGACATCGGTCATGGAGCCGTTGGCCCAATTGACGGTGCTGGTGTCCCAGTCCAGGCCGTTGGTACCGCGCCAAATCAGACTGGCGGCGGCGCCGGCAACGGTCAGCCGGATGTAGGACGGGTTGGTACCCGGCGCCGAGTTGGTAAACGAAATGATCTGGCGCGTATTGCCGGGCAAATTATTGACGAATGATACACTCGACTGGGTGGAATTGGTCGCGCCTTCGATCAGCCTGTAAGTGCCCGCGCCGAGGGAGTTCTCGCTTAAATTGAAGTTGAACGTTTGCGCGCCGCTCATGGCAAGCGTGCCGGTCATATTGAGGAGGTCGTTTTCGCCGGAAGGCGAACCGGACAAACTGTAATTGAGGATCGGCGAATTGTTGGTAAGGTTGCCGTTGATGGTGAGGATGCCGGAGCCGTTCGCACCTGGTGAAAGAATGGCGCCGCTGTTGATGCACACTGGGCCGCTGATGACGCCGGTGCCGCCGAGCGTGGCGCCGGCAAAAACGGTCGTGAGCAAAGGCAGGTTGGTGCCATTCACCAGCAATGTGCCGGCGAGCACGGCGTTGGTGCCGCCAAAAGTGTTGCTGCCGGAAAGCGCGAGCGTGCCGGTGCCAACCTTGTTAACGCAAACGAGGGTGCCTGCGCTGTTGGCGTTACTGACGATGGTGCCGCTAAAAATGGAACTCAAGTTATTGCCACCAATGATGTAGGCGGTGTTGCCGGTATAGCCTGAAGTGTAGGTTTGCGGACCGGCCAACTGGCCGGAACCGCTGATGGAACCGAGCAAAATGGTGTTGCCGGCGTTGCGCGGCTGCATGGTCCCGTTGATGATCCAGCTCGGGTTAAGAGAACCGATGGTGTTACTGGTCGCAACAAACCGCAAGGTCGATCCGGCCACGATGTTGATGGTGCCGCGGAAACCGTTGAATTGGCTGGTGTCAGTTCCTTCAAAACTCATGCTGGAGAGCAGATTCAACAAACTGTTGGTATCTCCAGACGAGAACGCGCCGGAAAAGCCATTACCGATGCCGACATTGGTGATGGTGCCGGATTGGCCGGCGGCGACCGTCACCGGATTAGCTGGATAAATCGCGTTGTTGGCGGAAAGGCCCAAGATTGCCCCATTGTCAATGGTCAAATTGCCGCTGCCTACACTGGCGCCCGAACCGAGCACAAGCGAGCCGCCGTTCAAAACGACACTCCCGCTGTAACCGGAATTCGTGGTATTGACGAAAAGAGCGCCAGCGCCGGTCTTGCTCAACGTCGCGGAGCCGCTCAGCGAGCCAACACCAGACAGCGTGTAGTTTTGGGTATCGTTGAAATAAATCGCCCCGGGCGAAACGGTTGTGGTCAAATTAATCGCCGGCGAAGCCGAGCCTGTGTCGTCAAAGGTCACTACGTCGCCGCTCTTGAACAACGAAACGCTGGCATCATCCAGCCAGTTTGAAACGGTCGTATTCCAAGCGTTTGCCGCCCCGTCGCCCCGCCACAGCAGGTTATTGGGTGGCGCGCTGACTGACGCGGCAGCGTTGGTCGCCACCGTGACGAGCGCTCCGAAGAAGCTGGTCGCACTCGCTGGTGGCAAAACCGGCGTGACGCAAACAGTGACCCGCGCGCTCATAGCGTAACTGCTGTCATTGACGATGAAATTGAAACTGCCGGAGCCGGAAAAATTCGCGGTCGGGATGAAGTTTGCGTTTGTGCCGTTTAGCAATGAAACCGTGCCGTTCGTGGCATTGGTCAAGCTAAAAGTCGAGCTTGCGGAAAAGCCGGCGGTGAACTGCGAGAGATTGATGAGCACGGGCGTATTGGTCCGGGTGACCGCATGAGGCGCGCCGAGGAAATTCAAGTAATGTTCCAGCAACGTATAGCCGTCGGCAGTGTTCGTTAGCGGATAAGAAATATTGGTGCTCAAATTATTGGCGAGCTTCCAATAATCCGCGATGCCGTCACCTGAAAAATTGGAGGCCGCCACGCCGCCGGTGAGGGAGCCATAACCGCTGTTGCTCAAGCCGGTTTGCGTCTGGCTCGTGTAAAGTCCGCCGCCGGGTCCGGCGGTTCCCGCGCCGGTGCCGGCCGTGCCGCTGCCGATGGTATTGACCTGGCTGAAGCTGAGCGAATCCACGTCGTCACGAGGAAACGCGCCCGCAGCCGAGACGACATAACGCCACGCGAGCGGCGCGCACACGGTGGGAATCACCGAAGTCCACGATGACCATGGCGCGGAGAGGATCGTGCCGGTGCCGTCCTGATACCAGTAAACCGTCGTGCTGCTGCCGTCGAGCAGGCCGTTGTCGTTGCTGTCAAAAAGATTTCCCGACTGATAAATGCTCTGGTTGTCATCCACCTGAAACCACGGAAAATCGCTGCTGCCGCCGTAGGCCGGGCCGGCGACGAAATAGTTGTTCACGATGTCGTGCTTGAAAGGGGTGCTGGTGTGCGTGGTATAGCCAGCGTTGCAGTTGTATTCCACGTTGTTGATAAATGTATCGTTGATTTTGGCCAGCGGATTGCGATTGTGTGAATTGACGAAGAGATTGTATTGCCACGAACAAAATGCGCCGACGTTTTCGATGTGCGCGCCAAACTGCTGGCCGATGGGATCGGAGTCAATGCAGTTTTGGAAGGAAAGGTTGTTCGCCGTGACCGCGTCAATGTTGTCGTAAGGCCCAAAGCCAATCGAAACGTGGTCGAAAATCATGTTGGTGGATTCATACAGGCCCAGGCAATCGTCATTGACGCTGGCCGTGTTGCTGCCCGGGCGGATGCGGAGGTGTCGGCAGATGATGTTTGCACGCGATGAAAAAGAGATTTCGCCGGCATCAAAACAAATTCCCCCCGGCGCGGTCTGGCCGGCGATTGTGAGGTTGCCCTGGCAAGACACCGCCGACTGCAACGTGATATGCCCGCCGACATCGAATACAATGACGCGGTTGCCGCTGCTGACACCGGTGCGGAACGAGCCAGCGCCGCTGTCGTTCAAATTGGTGACATGATAGACCGAGCCGTTGCGACCGCCCGTGGCGTAAGCCCCATAACCGAGCGCGCCCGGAAACGCGGGGGTCTGGCAAAATCCGGAAATCGCGGCGACAAAAATCGCCGCTGGCACCCAGGCCCGGAGTGCAAGCTGCACGATGAGATTCAACCTCAACAATGCGGGGGATAGCCGGGGGCCATATATCATCATGGTGTGTCAGGCCTTATCAACGTCCAATCGCCATGAAATGGGCTTGCCGCTCATGCTGCGAAAGCAGCTCTTGTTCAAATCCAGATTCAATAAATTGTTCATGTCAAGGACGTGGAATACTGCACAATATATCGGTTTATTCGGCACTTTCAATCTGATGATTCTGCAAAAGTATGTGAAAATTCTGCGGCCAGCCATGGATCGGCCACAATGGGCTTGCCAACGGCAAAAAATGGACGTAATTGCCGGGCTATGCTGCTGTCTCGCTAAGGGTAGATCAACCGGAGGAAAACTGCGCCGTTCGAGGGGTTGATGACGAGGTTCGTCGAAATGACATTGGTGGAATTCGGTACGGTGACCCAGTTGGCGCCCAACCCGCCCGTGGCATTGTTCGTCTGGATTTGCAGTCGCCAGCCCAGATGATCCTGCGGCCAGGAGAACTGCAATTGATTCGTGGAGACCTGCAACGCCAGATTGACCGGCTGAGTGGACGGCAGTGGAATGGCATTGGCTTGGGCGGAATTGGTGCTTTCACCGCCCGCGCCCACGGCAGTGACGACGTAATAATAGTTCATCGCGTTGGTCACATTGGCATCGGCATAATTTGTCGCGGTGAGTCCGCTGAAAACAGTCGGGTAGGGGCCGCCGTTGTTCGTGCCGCGCTTCAAGTTGTAGTTCGTGGCGCCGGTGACGGAATTCCACTTCAGATTAATTTGCAGATTGGTGCCCGTGGCCACGAGATTTGTCGGCGGTAGCAGCGTCACGACGAGGTTTACCTGCCCGGCGGTGCTGGTGTTGAGGCCATAGTTGTAATTCGCCGGAACTGAGCCGAGGGCCTGCAGATTACCGCTTAAGGTTCCGGTATAAGTCATCAGGTTGAACGTTCCATTCGTGAATCCCGGGCCGGCGAAAATATTATTGGTGCCGCCGAGCGTCAGATTGCCCGCGACCGCCAGCTTCGCGGGGTTGGTGCCCAGGGTGAAATTCACGATTGTCGCCGGCGACAGATTGAGGTTGTTGCTCACAGTGAAGGTGCTGGCGGCCAGTGTCAGCGGCCCGCCGCCGAAGGCATTCGTGTTTTTGAGCGAACCAAGCGCATTGTCGAACGCGAGCATGTTGCCGTAACCGTTGGTCGTCAAACCATCGAAGGTGAATAGCGTGTTCGTTGGCGCGCTGTTGGTGATGATCGCCTGCGCATTGAACAAGGCAAAGGTATTCGAAGTGGCCGAGACCTGCAAATTGCAGTCAATGAATTGCGCCCCGCTGACGTTGTAGAGCTCGAAACTGCGGTCCCCGGCGATACTGACTTTGTCAAAGATAATATTGGTTGCCGGCATTTCCGTGCGCGCCCAGATGATGCCAATGGGATAGCCGCTGACAGACGTGGCGTTAATGTTGCTGAAAGTGATATTGCGGTAAATTGGCGTGGTGCTGGTGACCGAGGCGACCACCTGCGTGGCGGCATAATAGGGCGAGATGCTGCTGGGAGTGCCCACCTCGAGATAATAGCTGTAAATTTGGACCGGAAAATTCACGTTCGTCATGCCGATGTTGCAATAAGAAATGTTCTGCACCAGCCCGCCGCGGCCATTGTCCGATTTGATCCGGATGCCATTGACCGTGCCGTTCATTGTGCAGTTGATGACGGTGATGTTGGCCACCCCACCGTCGTCCGTATAACTGCCGATGGAAATGCCATGCCCGGTGCCATAAGTATTATTCGTGAGCAGGACGTTCGAGGTGCCGCCGCCGCAGGTGAAATCATCGTCGCCCTCGCTGATGTTGCAGTTTTGCACCAGCACGTTCGTTCCGCTCACATCGCAGGCATCCGTGTTGGGGGAGTTGGAAGGCGCCCGGATGGTGACGCCTTGCACCGTCGTGTTGGCGGCATGGCTGCCGCCGACGGCGATATGAAACATCGGCGAATTGGACATGGTGATATTTTGAACGAGCACCCGATTGCAGTCGGAGGGGGAAAACATGACGGCGCGATTCGCGCCATTGGTGTTGGAATAAGGCCACCAAGGCGCCCCTTGGCCGTCAATCGCCCCACCTCCGCTGAGCTCCACGTCGTGCAGATATGAACCGGAAATAAACGACGTGCCACTGGTGGTTCCGCCTGGATACATCCCCAGCGGCAACATGCGCAATATTGCGCCCGCGTCAATCTGGAGATTGATCGAATTGGACAGATTCAACGGTCCGCTCAAATAGATTCCCGGCGGAATTTCCACGGTGCCACCGGCCGAGCCATTAGTAGTCCCGCCCATCGCCGCCGCATTGATCGCGTTTTGAATGGCAGCCGTATTGGTGGTCACCCCATCGCCGACTGCGCCATAATTGGTGGCATTGACAATGTAATTCGTGTTCACCAGCAATGTCCAAGGCGTGATCGCGAGGGCAAGGTGAGGCCAGCTCAACAAAACCAGGAGTGGGAGAATTCTCCGAGGTGGCGCAGGGTTTCCAGCCTGCGGGTTCATGGGGAGCGGCGGTTGATGCAAAACTGCTTTGATGAACTGGATCATTCGGTTTAAAAAAAACGGGGCGATTTTAAGCGCCCCGCTTGGTGTGTTTGGTCACCAAATCAATTCCGCCCAGGTCACTCGTATTTGGCCCGGATAAACCAGTGCGCCGCCGTGGTCATAGGTCAATTATTGGTGTTGCTCAAGATGTAAAACTGCTGTGCGTCACCGGCGGTCACGGCGTTGGTGCCGGTGAACGTGAAGGCTCCGCTCGCGCCGTTGGTATTGATCACATTTGTCGCCACTGAGGTCCACTGGCTAACCGGTTTCGCGAGATTGGTGCTCTCTAGTAGATAATAAGTCGCGCCGTTCACACCGTTCGTCGCGTTGATGGTGACTTTCCCGCTCCCCATGCCGAAGCTGCCAATATGCGGCTGAACCGTGGGGATGATGGTCGTGGGCACCACCACGATGCTGCCATTGACGGCAAGATTGTTGCTCCACCCCACGTTGCCGCCGCCGGTCACGGCCAGCACCGCGCCGCCGCTCAATGCTTTGTTGAAGAGGAAGAAGGTGTCCCCAGGTAGAAGCGCGGCACCCAGATTGGTCACAGTGATGGTGCCAGCGCCGGAATCGGCCAGCGCGCCTGACACCGAAACCAAGTCATTGGACTGGGCTTGTAATTTCTTCAGGCGAAAGAAGCCATTGCCGTTCGTCAAGGTAAGATTTCCACTAATGGTGAAGGTGCCAATGCCAGCGGCGGCACCGCCGCCGATGGAAGCGTTGGTCGTCACAAACACGGAGCCGCTCACGCTGCCAGAGCCCGCCAGCAAACCGGCACTGTTGGTGGTCACGCCGGGATAGGTGTTGGCGGCGTTCAAGTAGAGCGCGCCGGAGCCGGTCTTGGTCACGGCGTAGTTGAATCCGCTGGCGTCACTGATGGCGCCGCTCAACGTCGTGGCGCCGGTATTTGCGATTTGGAAAAGGCGTGACGGGTAGGCGTTGGAGGTGACGCCGTCAAGGCCGCTGAGGGCGAACGGAGCAGTGAAGGTGAGATTGTTTGTGCCGCCCACAATCAAGGTCAGATTGTTTGATCCGGAGGGGTATTGCAGCGGATTCGCGATCGTATGGGCGCCGCCCGAGGCCAGCACCGTGCCGCTGCCCGTCGGTTCCCCGGCTTCAGGTGCCAGGAACAGGGGGCCAGTTCCAATCGGGCCGGAAAGCACATTCGAGTTCACATCCACGATCGTATCCGCACCGAGGGCAATCGTGCCGGCAGCGGGGAAGGTGCCGCCAGAATAGTTGTTTTGATTGTTGTTCAGATAGGTGGTGCCATTGCCCCGCTGGACAATGCCACCGGAGCCAGAAATAATGCCATTATAGGATTGGCTGCCGGCCACTTCATACGGGGCAAGAGAGCTTCCGCTATAGAGGGCCTGAACGGTTGAAGAATTCACCGTATCCAAGGCCAGATTCGCATTGAATACCGTGTTGGTTCCATAAGCGCGGAAACGGTTGACGGTGCCCGCATTTTCCGGGTTGATCGTCAGGGTTTTCCCGGTGGTTCCCGAAAGATTCCCCAAGAACACGGTGGCGTACGTTCCCGTCCCATCCACTTGAATGGTGAAATTGTCCAGCAGATTGATGTCACCATTGATGCCCGTGCTGCCGCCTCCAGTGACAGTGGTTTCCAAAATGCCTCCAGCATTGTCCAACGTCACCGGCCCGGTCCCCAGTCCGGCGTAGTTTTCAAGCAGCAGGTGCGAAGCACCTGGCGTGACAGTGTTGCTAATCAGCGTGCCGCCGCCATAGGTATTGGCGCTATTGATCGCCAGAGTTCCTATCCCGGTGTATATCAAACTGCCGGGACCGGCAAAACTGCCGGTGCCGGTCAAAGTATATTTGTTGCCGCTTTCGCTGTCCACCGTGACCGAGGAGGCCGCCAGAAAGCCGCCCGTAACGGTCACGAAGAATGTGGAGGCAGTATCGTCAAATCTGACGCCATCGCCATCGCTGAAAACTGTGGCGGTTAAGTTGATATCTTCCCAACTGACAGTGTTGTCCAAGTCCCAAGTAGCGCCGCCCGACGCCGTAAAGATGAGGTTGGTGGCCGGAATCAACGTCAATGAGTTCGTCACGGAATTAGTGAAATAACCACCGGTGCCGGCGACTGTGCAATAGTAGCCGTTGTTCCCCGAAAACGCATCGCCCGCTTGTGCGGGGGAAACGAGGAGCTGCGGGGTGGTTGCGCCGGAAATGTCAATGCCATTTGTGAGCACGGCGTTGTTACGATTCCATTGATAAGTCGTTCCCGTGCCGACAGCGGTCACCGTGAATATGCAGGCGCCATTGGTGGCGACGACTGCCGGCGCCGGTTGCGACATAATGGTCGGAGGCCCCCCCACAGGTGTGCTTTGCCCGGTGATGCGGATGGATGAGATGTCCATGGTAGGATCAAAGCTGGTTCCACTGTTGAACGCACCGACGGCCAAGCCGTCGAAAGCGGTGGTCAACAAGGCGCCATTGGTGATGCCAGTGGCACTCCCCTGCGAGAAGAGCACCGTCCCGCTCGTCCCGGCGCCGCTATAAAGGTAGTTGCTTGCCATCAACGACGTCAGCGTGTTCAAGGTCAGTCTTAAATCGAGGGTGTACACTCCCCCCGCGGTGAGACTGATGGCGGCAGTTGGAGCCGTCTCGATCACGGTGGCTCCTGGATTATCGAAAGCGCCGTTGCTGACGTTATTGCCGCACAATTCCTGGTCCGCGGAGTCCGATAGGGATCCATTTTGGAGCGGTCGCGTAACAATTCTAGTGACCCCGTTGCTGTTGATTTCAGCCGCGTAACCCTGCCAATTTGCACAGTTACCAGTGGCATAAGGAGAATTTGCATTGGTTGTCAAACCGGAAGTGGCCAGCGCGCCTCCAGATAGCGGGGCGCTGCCCCCGGAATTGTACAAACCAAGCCACAAGGCAGATTTGATGCCGCCAGCCAACAGGGAGCCACTGGTGTTCGTAAACACGACGGCAATCTCAATATAATCACCCACGGTATTGAGGCTCACCGGGTGACCATTGGTGGCGAACAACGCCTGTGCCTCCAAATAGCCGGACGTGGTGGATGCAAGCAATGCCAATTTGAAATCATTCGTGGTTATAGTGACACCGTTGGTGCCCGGAATGGTGTTCTTGGAAGAGGCAATGTCGTAGCTGGTAAAGGACGCAAGAGGAGATCCGCCACGGACGCTAGCCAGATTGGTGGTGCTGCCGTTGTTGAAGGTATCGGTAAAAAACGTGGTCTGGGCCAGCGCACCCAGCGGGGCAATGGCCAGCAGGAGCGCGATCAGTCCATTTTGGGTTGTTCGTTTCATGGGTTTTATTGGTGGGAGATTTCGTTTGTTTAATTGCGCAAAATGATATGGTCAATATCGTCAGGCTAAAGGGATCCAACTGGTTTCAAGGGCGCCAGCAGCTCATGGCGTAGGAATAATTGTCTCCGCCCGACTGGCCTCCGGCGGCGATGGCCGCCCACACGCTGGGATTGAAACCATCTGTCACGGTTTTGACGCTTTGAAAAGTGACATGGCTGTCGCCAAAGACCGCGTTCAGACCTGCTGGATGCCCCCCGCTTTGATGCGAAATGTTGGCGAGGGAGCTGTAGATTCTATCCACCACCATGCTTTTGGTCTGGTCAATGTCGGATTGTTTGAAGTAGGGGACACAAGTCCAGCTTTTTAACGTTGCGTCATTGCCCCCAGAATCGTAAGCCGGCCATTGCGGCACGGCAGCATTGTTCACCGCGAGGTCGGTTAATACCACGGTATTCTTGGATTGCGGATAATAGCTGTAGTCGCAACGCACCCAGCTCGGGTTGCCATTTCCACCCGCCGCTGCCGCCGCCAGATCAATGCCACAGGGCCACGGTGCTTTTACGGCATAATAACCGTAGGTAAAATCATCGCTCGACTGGTCGCTGGGGCAATAATACGATAGACCATTGGCGATGGCCCCGGATTTCCAGATGGAGCCCAAATTATAAGGCCCGAGGGTATAGGTCGGCGGGCTGACATCTTGCGGTGCGTAACGAAACATTTCATACGTATAATCCGTATTTTCGGGGCGCCAGTGCATCGGCGGCATGATGTCGCCACTGTCGGAGGCATAAACAAAGATGGACACGCCAATCTGGCGCAGATTGTTTGCGCAACTGATTCGTCGCGATTTTTCCTTGGCCGCGGCCAGCGCCGGCAACAGCAGCGCCGCGAGAATGGCGATGATCGCAATGACGACCAGCAGTTCGATTAGGGTGAAACCGTGCCGTTTACGGCCGAAGCCGACGGAAACGCACGCAGGACACTTGTAAGGCATAGAATTTCGTGAGTGTGTCTATGGCACTGTACCACCCGCCGATGGATCGTCACCTATCACTTTTTGCAAAGTAGTTTGAAAATAAGGTACTCGCGGCCTCGGGCGAGGCGCTTTTAGCCAAGCGAATGACGACGGTAGGCGCGGACCGCCGCGCCGTGCGTTCTGGTTCTGGCGACAGTTTGTATTCATGCAACGACAGCTTGGGGGGTTGCCCAGCTTTGACATCATGGTAGCGGCGGCCCGGTGACGATGCGGTAAAATTGCACCGGTTGCGCGGCCGCATTTGGGTCGTTCAGAGTGAACGGCGATGCTGGCGAATTGGTCACCGCCACATCCACCCAGATTCCACTCGCGAGATTGGTGGTGGCCTGCAGTTCGTAGTCCGGCCCGACCTGGCCGGTGATCGTTACGCTGAACAATCCGCCAGCGTAAACCGGCGCGCTGATGGCCGGGGGCGCGAATGGGTTGACGATGACATTGAAGCTGTTGGTGGCGCTCAAGCTAGGGGTGCCATTGTCGGCGACCACAACTTGAACCGGATTGGTTGAGCCGGCGAAGCTGACCGCCGGACGCCAGGTGAAAACGCCGCTGCCGCTCAGGGCCGCGCCAGTTGGAGCCACGGGCAGAGTGAAGGTGAGCGCTTGCGCCGGCACATCGGGATCGGTTGCAACGTTGGTAACCATCAGGTTCACGCCCACGTTGATGCTTTGGTCGGAAATTTGCGCGAGCGTCGGCGCCGTGTTGCCGACTGAGAGAGTGGCGTTGCTGCTGGTCAACACCCCGGCGCTGTTCGACACAATGACGGAGTACGAACCGGCATTGTTTGCGTTCGCACCGGGAATGGTGAGCGAAGAACCTGTCTGTCCGGCCATCGGGTTGCCATTGAACAGCCATTGATAAGCCGGATTGGGAATGCCGGTGGCCGCCACTGTAAAGGTGGCCGTGGCCCCTCCGCTGATCGACTGGCTCGCGGGATGGGTGAGGATGTTGGGCGACAGTTGCGGCACCCAGCCGTTCAGCCACGTCGTGGCGCACTGCGCGGCCAGCAATCGCGGATCGCCGCTGGATAGCTCCGGTGCGCTGTCACCGACACCCAGGCCGAAGGTGACTGCGGCCATGTCCGTGAGATTGCTGTTGCCATATTCCCACAAAAGCTGGCTGTTCAGCACGCCGGTGGAGGGGGTGATATAGTTGCTGTCCATGCTGCAATTGATCCAGGCCACATTGCCATTGGTGGTGCCGTTGGAATCAGCCAGAGTGGTGTTGGTGACCGTGCTGGTGCCGCGCGTAAGCTGGCAATTCACGAAAGAAAAACCATTGCTGGCCAGCAGCCCGTAATAGCCGGGCCAGTTGCCGGTGGCACCGTTGCCAGTTCGGGAAGCGGTCAAGTTGCCACCGGAGGTGGTGCCGTTATAGCCCAGCAGGGTCCGAAGTTCACAGTTGGTGAAGAACAGGTTGCCGCCGCCCCAGATGTAATCAAATTGTCCTTCAATGAGGCTGTTGTTGAAATAACCCACCGAGGTGTCGGTGTTGGCGAGCAGAGTGTCCTGATAGCTGCCCACATTGGCGTTATTCAAAATGAACCGCGCCACGCCGGTTTCCAGCATCAGCGCCTCGGCCTGAGAACCGCCCACCGGCGTCATGTTAGTCACGGTCAGGTTGTCCAGGGCAATATCATTGCCGTTAACCTTGAAAGCCATGCGGTAGTGGGTGCTGCCTTGCAGGTTGGCATTATTGGGATAACCCACAATCGTTCCTGAGCGGCTTTGCCCGCGGAACAGCAGGTTGTGCTTCGAGTGAACGTCCACAATTTCCGTGTAAATACCGTTATGAATGTTGATCACCGTGGGCGTGGTATTCGCGGAGGGCACCGAGTCCACCGCCCCCTGAACGGTGACGAAATCCCCGCTGCCGTCGGCCGCCACCACGAGGTTGGTTGGATAGGCGGGACCGCCAACCTTGGTGGTGAACTGCCACTTGTTCGTGGCCGTGATGCCCGCGAAATTGGCTCCCGCCGGGTCGGTGAAAGTGCCGTCGTCCACCGTGACATAATAGGTCTGGTTGCTGGTCAGCAAATCCAAGTGTGGATAGATAGCCGCCGTGTTGCCCATGATAATCACCGGGAAGTTCGTGAAGGTCTCACCCGCAATCGTCCGCCCTTGGACATTGAAGGCGATATTTGTGCTGCTGCTGCTCGGATTATCGACGTTCAGGCTCAAGTTGATCGCGTCCACGGGCGTTGCGCTGTTGGTCACGTTGAAAATCTTGATCGTGCCAGCTTTCTGCAAGGTCGGGGTCTGGCTGAAAGTGAGGTACAGCGGCGCATCATAGCAGACGCCGGTGGCGCCATTGGCTGGCGAGAGCGCCGCCACGGCCATCGTCGAGTTCACCGTCAGCGTCACCGTCGCGCTGTTGGTGGCACCGGCGAGGTTGGAAACTTGCACGTAGTAGCTGCTGGCTGAATTGGATGGGGCCACACTGGCAAGGGTGAGCGTGGCGTTGGTGGCGGTGTTGTTGAGCGTACTGGAGACCGGACTGCCGTTCGCATACCATTGATATGCCGGATCAGGCACGCCCGTTGCCGCCACTGTGAAGGAGGCTGACTGCGAGTTCGTCACCACCAGGCTCACCGGCTGGCCGGTGATTGCCGGTGGAACGATCACGGTGAGCATCGCGCTGTTCGTGACGCTGCCCACGCTATTGCTCGCCACTAGAGAATAGAAGTATCCATTTTGCGAATAAAGAACGTTGCTCAATGTCAACGATGAACCGGTCGCGCCGGGGATGGGAGTTCCCGTTTGATCCAGCCATTGCAGCGTCGGCACCGGCAGACCCGAAACCGACGCGCTGAAGGTGCCATTATTGCCCTGGATCACGGTGATGTTGGTCGGCCCGGTGATGGCGGGCAACACGTTGCCGGCCGCCACCGTCAGATACATGCTGTTGGTCACGATGCCTGCGCTGTTGCTGGCAATGAGCGAATATGTCCCGGTGTCGGCAACCTGGGCATTGGCGATGTTCAACGTGCTGGTCTGGCTACCGGAAATCGTCGAGCCGTTCGCGTCCGGCCCGTCGGCCAGATTCACCCCATTGGTCTGCCATTGCAATGTCGGGGCCGGCACACCGGACACGGCGGGGCTGATGGTGACGGTGTTGCCCACGGTGGCGGACTGGGGATTCAAGCCGCTGATGCTCGGCGGTAAGATGACGGAGAGCGTCATGCTGTTGGTCACATTTCCGAGGGAATTGCTGGCAATCAAGGAATAAACATAGCCGTTCTGGGCATATTGCACATTGCTCAACGTCAATGAAGCACTGGTCGCACCCGGGATGTTCGTAAAATTGCCCGTCGCGCTGTTCGTCAACTGCCACTGGTACGTTGGCGTCGGGACACCGGTCACAGTCGGGCTCAAAGTGGCGTTGTTCCCGGCAACGACGGTTTGATTCGTCAGGCCGGTGATGTTGGGCGCAATGGGAGTGACTAGCAAAACGGTGACGTCGTTGATTTTCATGGATTCCGCCGTGGTCGGGGTGGAGGTCGGACGGAAGCCGATACAAAGACCGTCAAAGGAATTGGTGGCAAAATTTGATCCCGACGCTGTGGTGCCGTATTGCCATCTCGTCGCACCTGCGGAGAAAACCTGGCCGCTGGTTCCGTTGCCAAGGTAAAGGGTGTTGGTGATGAGTAACGATGTGGAACTGATATAATATATCTTCAAGTCAAGGGTATATTGGCTGTTGTTGGTCAAAGTTGGCTCCGATAAGGCGCCTGGTCCGGTGAGGAAGCCGCCGAGGGTCGCGCTGGAATTTCCTCCCAAACCTTGATTCGAATTGTTGGCGGCAGTTTGAGCCAGCCGGGTATAAAGCTCCGAGGAATAAACCGAGCCATTGTTGGTGCTGTAGGCAATCATGCCATCGTAACCCACCCAGCCTTTGGTGGCGCCCACGTCCGCAGTGGTTGAACCGGTGCCCAGGTTCCCGGTCCATAGTAATGTGCCGTTCGTCGGCCCGCTGCCGCCGGAATTATACAAGCCGATGTTGATTTGCTCATTGGCGCCGGCATTGCCATTGAAAAGTGTCGTGGTGTCGGTGAATACATAATAGACCTCTATGTATTGGCCGGGAGTGGTCAAGGTTACCGGCGTACTGGTGAACAAGGCCTGGGCTTCGCCGTAAGCGGAGGCCGTGCTGAATCCGCCGATGGTCATCACGCCGGAGGCGATGGTCGTGCCGCTGCTAATATTTTTTGATGCGGCAATTTCGTAAGCGGTTTGGCTGGAGGTGAGCGTGCCCGGGCTGGCCGCCGTCGGGTTTAACGTGCTCAAGGAGCCGCCGGTGAAGCTGTCTTGAAATACGGTGGTGACTTGGCCCATGGCCCCCAACGGGGCGGCCAGCAGCGAAATGACGGCAAGCGAGGGGATGATTTTCATTTTGTTTGTGTGTTTGTCTCAGTTTTTGGTGAGGGGGTTTATACGACTGTGTGATTTTCAGTTTGGGCAAACTGCCGCCTGCACAAGCCCTCCGGGGTGGAAACCGGCTCGCTGGCAGCGAAAGACAAAACCTGCGGTGCAAAATATTGGCATATCTTGTGTGGGTGATGTTCACCAAGGTTTAATACACCCGCCGCACGACATCAATCCAGAGGTTCTGCAAATAACATTGAAATAAAGGCACTCGCGGCCGGTGAATCCGAGAGCACGGAGCCTCGAACTCAATGAAGGCAGCAATTGACAGTTGTCGCAACTGGGGCCAGATTGCGGTGTTGCATGGAACGGAGCAAATATGAAATCTAATCTTTTCGGCAGTATTTCGGCAGGCCTTGCCATTGGCGGCGTGGTTTTTTCCGCAGCCACGGTGTCCGCCCAAGATGACACCAACACTGCCGCCACCCCAGCGACCGTTGCAGCCGCGCCGGCAGCCTCGCCGGAGGGTGCGACCGCAGCCCAGCTCGCTTACGGCGCTTCCCAAATCTTGCAACTTGCCCAAGCCAAGGTGGCGGACGATACCATCATCGCATACATCAAGAATTCGGGGAACAGCTATGCCCTGAACGCCGGGCAAATCATTTACCTTCAGCAACAGGGTCTGTCGAGCCCGGTTATCAATGCGATGTTGAGCCAGCCCAAAGCGGGGGTGCTGGCCTATGCGCCCGCGCCAGCTGCGGGCACAGAGCCCCCGGCGCAGCCAATGCCGGATTCTCAGCCAACGAGTTCCACCAGCATCGTGGGGCCGGCGGTGACAGCCATTGACCCCACTGCGGCCGCTGTTTACGCGTCTCCCTATTATCAACCGTGCTACTATCCGTATTCTTCCTACCCGTACTACTATCCGGCATACGGTTATGGGTTCTACCCTGGCGTGTCGGTGTCTGTGGGTTTTGGCCGGGGCTGGGGCGGCTATGGCTGGCGGGGTGGGGGATTTCATGGTGGCTTCCACCGGTGAGGTTCTGGGGGAAACACTCAGCAGCCAACATCGAACGTCCAAGGGCCTGCACTTGGGCGATGGTTGCGCGTTGGGCGTTGCAAGTTGAAGGTTTTTGGGGTTTATGGTGGCAAATTTGAGCGTTGATTTTATTTTGGCTTCGGCGCGGGTCTGCGACCCGCAACAACCCTGCAAGCATAAACGCGAGAGATAAAATGGCAGCGTCTTGGGGTTTGGTCATGGCTGCAGCTCATTAGAGCCGCGCTCCGCAAATCAAGGCGCTGTCCACAGACGCTCCGCCTTGACCGCGCGACTGATGGGCGGTAGTCTGAATCGATGTCCGACAAATCCAAAAAGAAACGCCGGGCCGTAATGCTCGGCTTGGGACTGGATTCTGACGGGCACAAGCGGGTCACCACCGGCGAAAACTTCGCGCTCGTGGGCGGCACCCAGGAAACCCATGAGGCGATGACCGAGAAGGCCATCAAAATCAATGAAAAGCTCAAGGCCCGTGGCAAACATCTCGAAGGTGTCAGCCGCGAGGAGTTCGATGACATCGCCCACGAGGTCGGCCTCAAGAAGGTTCCCGGCGCCAATGAATCTTGATGCCTTGCCACGCTTTCCGCTGGCGCAGTTGCCGACACCGGTCGAGGAGCTCAAAAACCTGTCGCGCCAGCTGGGCGGCCCGGAGATTTTGATCAAGCGCGATGACCAGACTGGGCTCGCCCTCGGCGGCAACAAAGCGCGCAAGCTGGAATTTCTCCTCGGCCAGGCGCTACAGCAGGGCGCGGATACGCTGATCACGCTCGGCGCAGCGCAGTCCAATCATTGCCGCCAGACCGCCGCCGCCGCCGCCAAGGCTGGGTTGCGGTGCGAATTAATTCTCAACGGCAAAAAGCCGGAGGTGGCCAATGGGAATCTATTGTTGAATAACCTGCTCGGCGCGACGTCGCATTGGATTGAACGGTCGCAACGCGCCGCCGAGCTGCGGGCCATGGACGAAGCCTTGCGCGCTCAGGGCCGCAAGCCTTATCTCGTTCCGGTGGGCGGCTCGAACGGCGTGGGCGCCACCGGCTATCTCGTGGCCATGCTTGAACTCGAGGCGCAATTGCGCGCGAGCGGACGGCGCGTGGATCATATTTTGTTCGGCACCAGCAGTGGCGGCACCCAGGCAGGGGTCGTCTTGGGCGCGCGGCTGGCCGGTCTCACGAGCCGGTTGCACGGCCTTTCGATTGATAAGAATGATCCCGAACATTTTGAATACGAAGCCGAGGTTGCGCAGATTGCCAACGACTGCGCCGCTTACATCGGCTCGCCTGAACGCGTGACGCGTGAAGATGTGAATGTGGTCTATGGTTACAAAGGCGAAGGATATGGGGTGGTCGGCTCGCTGGAGCGCGACGCCATCCGTCTGCTGGCGTGCAGCGAAGGAATTATCCTGGACCCAGTGTATGCCGGCCGCGCGTTCGGCGCGTTAGTGGATTTGATCCGCAAAGGGGTGTTCCGCCGAAATGAAACCGTATTGTTCTGGCACACGGGCGGGACGCCTGCGCTTTTCGCGTATGCCGGTGAGTTCGCCTGAATTCTTCTTCAGGCCGCCCCGCCCAGCATGGCCTCGGCATGTCTCCGCGCGGCCTCGCTTTGGCCGCCGAGCATCCGCGCCAGTTCGGTCACGCGCGCTTGCTGGTCGAGCAAGGTGATTTGCGAGACAGTACGACCATTTCTGACCTGTTTGTCCACCACGTAATGGGCGTCCGCCGCGGACGCCACCTGCGGCAGGTGCGTGATGCAAAAGACCTGCCGCTTGGCCGCAATTTGCTTCATTTTTTCACCCACGGCCTTGGCGGTTTCACCGCCGACGTTTGCGTCCACCTCGTCGAACACCAGCACCGGAATTTCGTCTTCCGCCGCCAGCACGGTTTTCAGGGCCAGCATTACGCGGGCCATCTCGCCCGACGAGGCAATGGCCCGTAATGGTCTGGCCGGCTCGCCCGGGTTCGGCGCAAATTGGAATTCAATTTCGTCAAGCCCCGTCGCTTTGATTGCCGGCGCCGACGTGAGGACGCTCTGACCCGCCTTTGATTTCGAAATCCTCACCTCGTCGCCTGTAAAATCAGACCTGATCGCCACGTCAAATTTGCTCTGCTTGAAGCCCAGGTCTTGGAGCTGCTTGCCGGTCGCTTTGGCCAATTGCGGTATGACTTTGTTGCGCGCGGCGGAAAGTCTTTTGCCGGCGTTCGAGATCTCCGCATTCAGTGTTTCCAATGCCGCATTGAGCCGCGCCAGTTCTGCATCCCTCGATTCGAGCGATTGTAGCTTCGTTTTCGCCTCGGCGCCAAACGCGATGACTTCTGCGATGCTGGCGCCGTATTTGCGCTTGAGTGTGTGCAGCAGATTCAGGCGCTCTTCCAGTTCCGCCAGCCGCGCCGGGTCCACGTCCACTTGGTCGGCGTAATGCGAGACGGCGGACTCCAACTCGCGCAGCGTTGCCGCGGCCTGCGCGTGCAATTCCACGAGGCTCGCAGCGGTGACATCCACACGCCGAAGTTCTGCCAGCAGGCGGCCGACCGCGCCGGACTGCGTAAGCAGCGACGTCTCGGTCTCACTCAGAACGTCGAGCGCCGCTTGGGACGACTGCAAAAGTTTGGCGGCGTTGCTGGCGCGATTAAATTCGGCCTCCACCTGTGCGTCCTCCCCGGGTTGCAGGCGCGCGCTGAAAATCTCTTCGACCTGGTAACGGAGCAGGTCCAGTTGTTGCGCGTAGGTTTTCTCGTCCACGATGAGCGCGGATTTTTCCATTTCCAGCGCGGCGCGGCGGCGCACGAGTTCGCCAAAGGCATCCCGATCCGGTTCCAAGCCGCCGAAAGCGTCCAGGATGGCAAGCTGTTTGGCCGGATGCAGCAATGATTGATGATCGTGCGGGCCGTGCATGTCCACCAGCCATTCGCCGATGGTGGCGAGCGTGGCCAGGGTTGTGGGCGAGCCATTGATGAACTGGCGGTTGGTGCCGGCGGCAGTGAACGTGCGTTTGAGAACAAGTTGGTGGTCCTCGCAGGCTTCCAGGCCGTTTTCTTCCAGAAAACCCGCCAGTCGTGTCGGAGCGCCGGACAACGCTCCGGCTCGGCTCGAGTCTTCGCCGCTTCGAGGCTTGCCGGAGCCCGGTGCTCCAGTTCGGTTCATTCGCAGGTCGCGCACGTCAAATACCGCCTCCACGCTGCAGCTTTCCTCGCCGCTACGGATGAGCGCGCGGTCGGCGCGTTCGCCGAGGACGAGGTTGAGCGCGCCCAAAATGATGGACTTGCCCGCGCCGGTCTCGCCGGTGATGACATTGCATCCGGGCTGCAACTCCAGCGTGAGATCGCTCACCAGGGCAAGATTTTTGATGCGCAGGGTCGTCAACATGGTCAAATTGTAACCACAGCTAAACACAGATGGCCACAGATGCAAAAGGGAAATTGCAGAATCGCAGTGTTTGTCTCCAAACACAGTCGGGTTTGGTGTGCTTGGTTTCGGAATTCGGATTGCGGGGATTCGGACCTTAGATTTCAATGCCGGATTGCAGGTTTCCAATCTGCGAAACGGCGGTTTTACTCGTGGCGAAGCATCCGCAAGCGGCTGTGGCGCTCCCGGGCCAGTTCACTTGGATTTTGCCCTTGAATCTCGCCTAGGCGTTGGCGCTCCGCCAGTAATTCAGCGGACACGCACCTCAATCCAAGTCCGGGCCTCGGCTCCGGAAGCGGGATCGCGCACGGTTATGCAGTGGTGACCCTCAGTGAGCAGCGCGATTTCGCGATTGCCTTCTCGCGCGAGGCTGAGTGAATCACTGCGCCATTCTAGAGGTTCCGGGCCGGCTGCACGCAAAAGCATGCGCCGGCCTGCTTGGGGAAGATCGGCGTCCAAGTACAGAGTCGTGCCTGGCGGAGGAAACTGAATTCGAAGGGAATCTGCTGTGCCGGACAACACGGCCCTTTCGCCAACCCAATTGTCGCCGGTGGCAAGCCAGTCGCGGTATTCGCCGCTCAAGCGCACCGCTCGTTTCGAGTTGGAAAGCGTCGCGTAATCGTCCGGACTCTCAAGCGGGGGGATGTTTTGGGCGTCGAACTTTTCCTGGATGGCACCCGCGGTCCACAGTGGTTCCGGTTCCCGCAATCGTTTGCCGGTGAGCGGATTGATCCAGCGCTCCACGATGTTCGTCGTCGGCGAATACCAGGTGGTGCCGAAGCGTTCGTGCAACTGCTCGAACAAATCATGCAAAATGGGCGCGGCGCCGGTCACGCCTGAGACGTTTTGCATCGGCGAACTGTCCGCGTTGCCGATCCAGACGCCGACCGTGAATTCCGGCGTGTAGCCAAACGCCCAATTGTCCCGGAAATCGGAACTTGTGCCGGTTTTGCAAGCGACCGGAAAGTCAAAGTGCAGCGAAGATTCAGCGCCGAACGCGAGGCTGCGTGCCTCATTGTCGCTGAGAATATCCGCGATCAGGTAAGTGTCGGCGGCATCGGCGATACGAATGGCACTCTTCACGTCACGTCCTGCAAAACCGGGGCCGCGCGGGAGCGGTCCGTCCCGCGCGGACGCCAGCAAGCGATAAGGACGATATTCGCCCAAGCGCGCGAGGCACGCGTAGGCATTGGCCAATTCGAGCAGGCGCGCCTCGGCATTGCCGATGGCCAGGCCGAGGCCGTATTGTTCAGCCGGTCGGTTCAAAGTGGACAACCCGCATTGTTGAAGCAGGTGCTGCAGCGGTCCGGGTCCGCCGACGGACGCGAGCACGTTCACGGCCGAGATGTTCAGGGAATTTGCGAGTGCGAGCCGATAGCGCATCGGGCCGTAGCAATGCCGGTTATAGTTGACCGGCGCGAACAGCCCGGTGGCCGTCGCAAACTCCGTGGGCACGTCCGCCACCACGGATGCAGGCGTTGCGCCGCGCTCCAACGCGAGCAAATACGTGAACGGTTTCAAGGAGGAGCCCGGCGAACGGGGTGCCCACGCTCCGTTGACCTGCCCGGCCGCCGCGGAAAAGTAGTCTTCCGAGCCAACGAGGGCCAGCACATCGCCCGTGTGGTTCTCGATCATCACCACCGCGCCATTGGAAACGTGCTGTGCCTGCAAGTTCAACAGATGCGCGCGCAATGTTCGTTCCGCAAAGTGATTCAGCTCGAGATCAAGCGTGGTACGGATGGGAGGCGCTGGCACCCCAGAGCGAAGTGAGCACGAATAAAGCCTGTCCTCACCCCAACCCTCTCCCCCGGGGAGAGGTAGCAGCCGTTTTCGTGTCTTGGCAAGATCGGGCGTGGCCGGTTCAGGGGTCCAATTTGCAAAACCGTTCGGGGTAATATCGTTCCGAAGCACGGCCCCGGAGGAGCTGAGCAGCAGATCAATAAAATGTGGCGCTTCAAACACGCGTCGGGGCTGGGCGAGGTCCGCCGGCTCGCATGACGCGCGGCGGAGTTCCTGCGCAGTCAGCCAGCCGGCGTCCTGCATTCGGTTTAGAATCCATTGCTGGCGCTTGCGGGCGCGACCCAGGTGGGTGCAGGGATTCAAGCGCGACGGCGCCTGCGGCAACGCGGCCAAAAGCGCGCACTCGGCCGGGCTCAGATCTGGCAAGGGTTTGTCAAAGTAAAACTTCGCGGCGGCCGCAGCGCCCCGGTTGAAGTTGCCGTAGTCGAGCCGGCTTAGATATTCGGCCAGGATTCGCTGTTTGTCCCACACCTGTTCCA
>Ga0302320_10002742_pt1 | contig 41184 bp, 34 predicted proteins | sample Bog_T0_3_FD_202130 | JGI IMG/M metagenome (GOLD analysis project Ga0302320, IMG submission 202130) | Peat permafrost microbial communities from Stordalen Mire near Abisko, Sweden - Bog_T0_3 | ecosystem: Environmental > Terrestrial > Soil > Wetlands > Peat | place: Sweden: Abisko, Stordalen Mire... | reverse complement strand
GCCCTTTCCGCAGCCAGAACCACGCTTCGACAACGTAGTTATGACACAGAAAAGACGGCCTTTCCAACTATTTCCGCTCCCAAGCTCACCCAAATCGACAATCCGCCTGTGAGATATGCAGGCTAGCTCTCAGTTCAACGGTCTACCCCATGTTCTTCGCCAGCCAGGGCAAAGTCCTGGTGCTGAACTCTGCCAACGGTGTCTGGGCAGGAACCACTGCCGGACCAGCCACCGCTGTGGCCGTCGACCCGAAGAACCCCAAGGTGGTTTACGCGGGCGGTTGGGGAATGTGGAAGAGCACGGACAGCGGTAAATCCTGGGCCAAACTGACCCGGGCGCCTTCCGACACCATACTGGGCCTTTCCGTCGACACGAATTCGGTGGTTTACGTTGCCACACAAGCCGCGCCTCCCGCTTCCACCGACGGCGAGACCTTTTACCCGGCCCCGGCAGGCGTATGGCGTTCCACAGACGGCGGCTCCACGTGGACCAACCTGAAGCTTCTCCCCGGCCTTGGCGCCAACGGCGTCCTCCACGACCCCCTCTCCGGCAACGTTTATGCAGGCACACAATCGATGGGCATGGCCGTCTACGCCAGACCCACCACTCCGGTGCTTTCGGTGAGTCCGCCCAGGCTGACTTTCAGCGCCAGTGCCGGGGGTACTGATCCCGCACCGCAGAACCTGGTCATCGCCAATACCGGTGTCGGATCGCTCACCTGGACCGCAGCCAAAACGCAATCCTGGCTCTCCCTCGGACAGATCACGAGCACGCTGGCCTCCGGCGCTTCTATTCAGGTGCCTGTACATGCCGATCCGAGCGCGCTCATCAAAGGCCAATACACCGACGCGATCGTCATTTCTGCCGCCGGAGCTGGCAGTTCGCCGTGGACCGCCGGTGTGACGCTTAACGTCGCCGGCTGGGATACAACCACAACCCTTACCACGGCCGCTCCCAGCGCCAAGATCGGGATCCCTGTTAAATTCACAGCCAAGGTCTCTACCACCGGCTCCCACGCGCCCACCGGCGCCGTCACATTCATCGACGGCGAAAATACTCTCGGCAATGCGATCCTCACCGCCGGAAGTGCGAATTACACCACCAGCGCGCTGGTCCTCGGCACCCACTCCATCACCGCCGCTTATCCTGGCGACAGTTACAACGCCTACGGCAAGTCCGACCCGCTGTCCGAGACCATCATCGCGGCTCCCACAGTGACAACCACTGGGGCCTCCGCCATTACCTCAGCCTCTGCCACCCTCAGCGGAACTGTCACTGCCAATTTCGCCACCACTCAATATTGGTTCGTCTACGGTCTGAGCGCGACTGCGCTCAAGGGGAAGACCCCGGCCACGGCTTCGCTTACCGGCGGCGGAGTGCACAAGGTCAATGCCTCCTTGACTGGCCTGTCTCCGAAGACGAAGTACTTCTTCGCTTTGGTCGCTACTAACGCCGCAGGCACGACCATTGGGTCACCGCTCAGCTTTACCACACAGTGAGCGGCCGGCCGGTTGTAATCTTCCATGGGCGGAAGACGGTTGAAGCCATGCCGCGTCTGCTCTGCGCCGGACACACCTTCATCCGCGTTCTCGCCGGCGACCGTTCTCCCGCAATGTAGCGTATTGATTTTTATGGAGCGGGAGACCGGGATCGAACCGGCGACATTCAGCCTTGGAAAATGAGAGAAACAAAGTCACGAAGAGAATCGCTCTGGCACACGTTTCGCAAGACGCACGCTTCACTGCTTGCGTCGAGCGCCACATATGGGCAAGCTGTTCAGGAACTGCTCCCACATGTCAACGCTTCAACGACGAGGAACTTGTGTGCTCAGGCTCACTGTCAGGATGCCGGGACGGCGCAAAACATGGTCGTCGAAATGGTCGTCAAGGCGACTCAATTCGAACCGGATCCGGCGCCAGAAGCGGTTGCACTGCCCGTTGTGCTGAAATGTGCATGGGCTGATAGGTCAAATCGCTCGTAAGTTATTGATTCTATGGTGGGCGCTGCAGGATTCGAACCTGCGACTTCCACCGTGTGAAGGTGGCACTCTACCGCTGAGTTAAGCGCCCCGGAATCAGGGCCGGCAACAGACGCGCCAGCGGGGCTTCCCGTAAGCTAGAGTAACATCAGCAGGGCTTTCAAGGCCAACCCGGACGTCCGGCCCTGGTCAGCAAAATACGCCACAGATGCGCTTTGGAACCAGATCAATCCGCCTTGCCGCCGAGTTCCCGCCAGACGCGGAGGCGGCCTTGTGCCCGGTTCCGGGGCTGGAGTTGGCCGGCGCGGGCTCGGGCGAGGCAGCTTTAGCCGGGTCGGCAGCCTTGACCAGCCAATCCACCGGGCAGCGCTCCGGCAGCCACCTGGCCCCTGACGCCGGTTCCCGCTCCGGTTCCGAGCCGGAAAACACCCGGGAAATCGCAGATTCAGCGCAACCTTCGGAGCCCGATGGGGTTCCACAAGATATGGCAACCATGGTGCTGGACAAATCGGCCCTGGGAACGGGTTCCCAACTGTTTGAGGCGGAACCCGAGGCGCGGCAGGTCGCGCTGCCGGAACTGAGCCCGGCGGGCCTAGAACTTGACCCCGCCAGCGACGCGGCCATCATGCTGCGCGTGGCTCAGGGGGACGAAGCCAGCTTTAACTACCTGGTCCAACGGTACCACCGGCCCATGATCCACTTTCTCTTCCGCATGGTCCGCAACCAGGCCGTGGCAGAAGAGATGGCGCAGGAAGTGTTCCTGCGCGTTTACCGCTCGCGCGAGAGCTACCGCGCCGAGGCCAAGTTCACCACCTGGCTTTACCGCATTGCAACCAACCTTGCGGTGAACCACGCGCGCGACACCAAGCACGAGCGGAGCGCGCAGACAATTTATCTGGATTCGCCTGACCCGGAGACCGGCACAACGCCGGACTTGGCCGACGACGAACCCACCGTGGAGCAGCGGCTGCTGCGCGATGAGCGCATGGCCGCCATTCGCAAGCACGTAATGGCTCTGCCGGAGCGGCAGCGCATGGCAGTGCTGATGCACAAGTACCAGGGGATGGATTACCGGCAGATCGGGGAAGTGCTGAAGCTGAGCGAGTCGGCTACCAAGTCGCTGCTCTTCCGCGCTTACCAGACGCTGCGCGACAAGCTGAAGGACTTTGTCTAAGTAGAAAGAGCCGGGCCACACCGGCACGCATTGGGGGTGCACCATGGAACGTAAAAATTTGAACTGCTCCGGGATGGAAGACAAGCTGGCGGACCTGCTGCTTGATCCAGCTTCGGCGCCTGCCAAGGTTCTCAATCACGTGGCCGCGTGCGATCACTGCGCCGCGGAACTCGCCGAGCTGCGCGCAACGATGAATCTGCTCGACACCTGGGAGGTTCCCGAACCGAGTCCTTATTTCCTCACCCGGCTGGATGCGCAGATGCGCGAACTGCGGCAGGCCGAGCCGGAAGGCTGGTTCGTCCGCCTCCGTGCCCGCATCGCTTACGGGCCGGCCACCCATCTGCGTCCGCTGGCAGCCATGGCCATGACCCTCGTGCTGTTGGTGGGCGGCGGCGCCTACCTGGGCGTTACCGACTGGAACCAGGCGGCAAATCCTCCTTCTCAAGCGGCCGTTGTCCACGATCTGCAAGACCTGGATACCAACGCGCAGTTGCTGGACCAGATGGAATCAATCTCGAGCGTGAGCGACAACGGAGACTGATGCATGCGCACCTTGTGTGCGGATGCCTGATTCAAACGCGATTCTCAGTTTCGGATGCAAGACATGCGAGGAACAGGAAGATGACCGGGGCAGACAAGACGGGAACGATGGGCCGCGCAGCGTGGGCTGTGGTCGCAGCTCTGCTTTTGTGCTTGCCTGCGGCCTGGGCGCGCGGCCAGCATAGCAGCGCTCCGGCATCGCGTCCCGCCCCGGCGCCGAATGCGAGCGCGACCCGTTCCCAGTCTGCACAGCATCAGCCGTCCAATTCTCGAAACCAATCCCGGTCGCAAGCAGGGGCTAATCAGAGGCCGGCTACGGGCTATCCGGCGTCCAGGGCGCGTGCGCCCTACCCAGGGTCCGGTTATCCAGGCTCAGGCTACCCAGGCCCGCCCTATATGGGTCCTGGAACCCCGCGCCCCAACTATCCCGGATATTCACGGCCCGGTTATCCCCAGTCCACGTACGCGCCTCCGGGCCACCTGGGCGACTGGCTCAACCAGCACCGGTCTCTGCCCGTTCAGCAGCAGGAGCAGATGCTGCGCAGCGATCCCAGCTTCAACCGGCTTTCGCCCTACGACCAGCAGCGGGTTGTGCAGCAGTTGCACCAAGTGAATCAGTTGCCGGACGAGCTGCGCCAGCGCCGTCTGGCCCGCGCCGAAGCGCTCGAGCGCATGTCGCCCCAGGAACGGATGCAGGTGAGCAACTCCGCGCGCCTGTGGGCCAACCAGCCGCCAGAGCGCCAGTCCCTCATGAAAAGTGCCTTTCGCGATCTACGCTCAGTGCCGCTGGACCAGCGCCAGACCGTGCTCAACTCCGCACGCTACCAGGGCGTCTTCAGCCCCCAGGAGCGCGACATCCTCGCCAACATGCTCCGCGCCGAGCCCTACGAGCCGGCGCGCTAACGCATTTCCCCTTCCGCGCAGCCCCCTTGGCCACCCCGCGCACCCTCCGTTAACTTTCAATGAATAGCCGCCGCAACCCGTTGACCGTGCTGCGCTCAGCCGCTAGGCTCTTGAACTATGGACATCCCCAACCTCGACCAGCTGCGCATCGACTACAAGAAAGCCACCGACGACTGGGTTCTCGCCATTCGCGAAGAAGAAGCCCTAGCCACCGAAGATCACTCTGAAGTCGCCATGGAGCGCTGGGACGCCGCGCTCATCAAGGAACAGACCCTGATGACCAAGGCCAAGCACACCCGCGACCATTACAAAGACGGCCTGCGCAAGGTCAACTTCGGCTTCTAACCTGCTTCCAAGCCTTCCCCGGCCCAATCTGGATTCTGGCGCTTGACTCTCCCGCACCGGTACGCCCCTCCGCGCGCCGCCAGGGCCCCTGTCCCCAGTTCCCGCTCTCAACCGCCGGCCCGCCCCTCAGTTACAATGGTAGATGGGCTTAGGCCAATCTATTCTGCGTGTTGAACGCAACCGAGCAAGGAGCTCTAACCTCTATGGCGATTCCCGCCACCCAAATGCGTCCCGGCATGATCATCAAGCACAAAGACCAGCTCCACCTGGTCTTCAAGGTCGAGCACCGCACCCCCGGCAACCTGCGCGCTTTCATCCAGGCCAAGCTGCGCAACATCCGCACCGGGGCCATGTTCGAGGAGCGCTTCCGTTCCGCCGACGCTATTGAAAAGGTCGTCGTCGACGAAGTCACCATGGAGTTCCTCTACGCCGACGGCGACGACTACTACTTCATGAATCCTGTCGACTACGAGCAGACGGTCCTCAAGGGTTCAACCCTCGGCGACGCGGTCGAGTACCTGACACCGAATTTGCGGATCGATGTCAGCTACCACGACGGCCAGGCCGTCGGCATCGAGCTGCCCACATTCGTCGAGCTCACCGTCGTCGAAACCGAGCCGGGCCTCAAGTCCGCCACTGCCTCCAGCGTCAGCAAGCCCGCAAAGACCGAGACAGGCCTGGTCGTCCAGGTTCCCTCCTTCATCAACGAAGGCGAAAAGATCCGCGTCGACACCAGCGAAGGCACCTATATGTCCCGCGCCTGAGCATCCAGCCTGCAAAGAGAGCTGGGGCTTTTGCCCCGGCTCTCTTCTTGCATTCGCGTCACATGCAGCAACCCCTACAACTGCACCAACCGCGCCTCCAGCAGCGCCTCAATCGTCTGCAGCGCTTCCAGCACCTTGTCGTCCACCGGGGCATCCACCTGCACTAGGGCCAGCGCCTTCACCGGCTTCGGCCCAGAGCGCTCGCGGCCAAGGGCAAAGTTGGCAATGTTCACCCCGTGTTGCCCCAGAATCGTGCCGATCTTGCCGATCACGCCCGGTACGTCTTGGTTGCGGCACACCAGCAGATTGCCCTCGAGCGGCGTCTCAACGTCGATGCCGTCGAACTCCAGCAGCCGCGGCTGTTCCCCGTGAATCACCGTCGCGCTGGCCCGGCTGGTTCCGCTGGCCGCGTGCAACTCGATGGTCAGCACCGTGGCCGCTCCACCGCGCGCGCTCTCCTGTTTGTCTTCATGCACGCGAATGCCGCGCTCTTCGGCCACCGCCGCCGCGTTGATCCGGTTCACATTCTCAGAGCCCTGCAGCAGCCCTTCGATGGCCGCATTGCGCACCAGGTCAATCTTGGCCTCCGCCAGCTTGCCACCATATACCAGGCTGATCGAGTCAATCCCGCTCTTGCCCGCCTGCGCCAGAAACGATCCCAGCCTTCCCGCCAGGTCAATGTACGGCGCCAGTTGCACATACTCCTCGTGGCTCAGCGACGGCAGATTCACCGCATTCTGCACCACGCCGAGCTTGAGATAGTCGCGCACCTGCCGCGCAATCTGAATGCCCACCGCCTCCTGGGCCTCTGCCGTCGACCCGGCAATATGCGGCGTCAGGATTACGTTTTCCAGCTCGTTATACGGCGTATCCTTGGCCGGCTCGTTGCGGAAAACATCGAGAGCCGCCCCCGCCACCTGACCGCTTTTCAACGCCTCCACCAGCGCCGCGTCGTCAATCAACTCACCGCGCGCGCAGTTGATAATCCGTACGCCCTTCTTCATCTTCGCCAGCGTCTTGGCGTTGATCACGCCGGTCGTCTGCGGCGTCAGCCCCACGTGGAGCGTCAGATAATCCGAGCCCGCAATCAACTCATCCAGCGTCACCAGCTTGATGCCTGCCTCGCGCGCCACCGCCGCGGACACAAACGGATCGCTGCCCAGTATCTCCAGCCCAAACCCGCGCGCCCGCTTCGCAACCTCCAGCCCAATCCTGCCCAGTCCCAGAATCCCCAGCGTCTTGCCCTTCAGCTCCGCGCCTTGCAGGCTCTTCTTCTCCCACCGACCAGCGTGCATGCTCGCGTTGGCCGCAGGCAGTTTGCGCGCCAGGGCCAGCATCAGCCCCAGCGTCAGCTCGGCAACAGCCACTGCGTTCGCACCCGGCGTATTCATCACCACAATGCCGCGCCGCGTCGCCGCATCGGCATCGATATTATCCACGCCCACGCCGGCCCGGCCAATCACGCGCAGCTTCGGCGCATGCTCCATTAGCGCATCGTCGGCCTGCACCGCCGACCGCACCACCAGCGCGTCGGCATCTGCCAGCGCCGCCGGTAATCCCTGCGGCAGTTGGTCATGCGTCAGAACTTCCCAGCCCGGCTCGGCCGCAAACACGGCCAACGTCGCCGGAGAAACCTTCTCTGCCAGAACAATCTTCATCTTGTCTCCCTTGTCCTTTTGCGCCTCATATTGATCGAAACGAATCCCCTGCTGTTCGCAAAGCAAGTCGAACATCCGCACCACCGCCGCGTGCGGCTTGCCCTCGCCCCGCTCGTATTTCGTAAGCGAGTTGGCGTGCACGCCCAACCGCTCCGCCATCTCGTATTGATAGAGATCCATCTGCTTGCGTGCAATCAGCAGCTTCTCTCCGAAACTAAGTTCCGCCATAAAATGCAGCTCCTGGCTGCTAGCTCCTGGCTTTTAGCTCTCAGCTCTCAGCTTTCAGCTCAAAGAACAAACACCGCACATACCAATCTTCAACCAACCGGAAATGCTGACTGCCCCATTGGGGGCCCTCTGGGCACCGCAGCTTCATCGCGGATGGGTGGGATCCCACAACCCTAGTCATCCCACTTTTCAAATCACCACAAATTTGGTTGCCCCAGGTCTCGCTTTTGAGACCTGGGAAACGAAATCACGAACCTACCCCTTCACCGCATCCGCATACACCTGCTGCCCCGCCGCCACCGCCGACCCATACACGACCGGCAGCCCCAGCGTGTCTTTGGCAATGTGTTCCATCGCCCCCAGAAACGCAATCGTGTCCAGGTAGTCGAAGAACCCCAGGTGGGCCACGCGGAAGATCTTCCCTTGCATCGATCCCTGTCCGTTGGCCGTCACCAGGCTGAACTTCGCCTTCAGCGCCTTCACCACCATGCCCGAGTCCATCCCTTCCGGCACGGCAACCGCCGTGGCCGCAGCCGATGGCGCATCCGGCGCAAACAGCGTGAAGCCCAGCTTCACGAGGCCCGCCCGCGTCGCCCGCGCATTCACCTGCGCATTGTCGATCAGCGCGTTGCGCCCTTTTTCGAGGTCCCCTGCGGCCTGCCCGGCAATGTAGTCCAGCGCCGCACCCAGTCCGGCAATCAGCGCCACCGCCGGCGTGTAGGCGCTCTCGCCCTTCACCGCGTTCTTCCGTTCCTTGCGCAGGTCAAAGTAGTAGCGCGGATTCTTCGCCGTCTCCATCGCCTTCCACGCCTTCTCGCTCACGCTCAAATAGGCCAGCCCTGGCGGAATCATCACCGCCTTCTGCGAGCCGCCAATCACAATGTCCACGCCCCAGCCGTCCACATCGATCGTCTGCGTCCCCAGGCCGGTAATCCCATCCACAACCAGCAGCGTCTCCGTCCCCTTCACCAGCTTCGCCACACCTTCCACATCGTGGCTCACTGCGGTTGAAGTCTCCGAAGCCTGCATATAAACAGCCTTGTGCTCCGGCTTGAGCGCCGCCTTCACCTCGGCCAAGTCAAACGTCTGCCCGTAGGGCTTCTCCACCACGTCCACCACGCAGCCGAACGCCTTGGTCAGGTCAACCCAGCGCTCGCCAAACTTGCCCGCCGTCAGCACCAGCACCCGGTCCCCCGGCGAAGTCAAGTTAGAAACCGAAGCCTCCATTGCCCCGGTCCCCGAGCAACTCAGCAGCAGCACGTCATTCTGCGTGCCCACAAACACCTTCAACTGCGCCAAAACCTTCTGAAACAGCGCGCGAAACTCCGGCGTGCGGTGGTGCATGTCGGCAGCAGCCATGGCAAACTGAGCCGCCGGCAACAGCGGCGTCGGACCGGGCGTATAAAGGCGAGTCTTGCGAATCATGGACTTCTCCTCGTTTTGGACCTTCTGGGGGACCAGATTCAACCCCATCCCGGTCGTCTGTAATCACAGAATACACATATTTGTGGTTTATGTGGAAACAATCTCCTCGCAAATCACCCTCTCTTCCCAAAAACCGGCGCATTCCCAAATCCGTCCGATCCCGCTCCCACCGCAACCCGCCTCAAACTCACCCAATCCTGAGCCCGGCAAATGACACTTTGCAGAAAATTACCCTCCCTTGGCGCACACTCGTTTAAGGGTGCGTTCCCTGCCCTTTGCATGCAGAGGCCCATGCGTTGAGGGCGATTTGCCAGCATCGGATCTCAAATATGCCAAAGAAAGAAAGTAACTCCCTTAATATCAATATTCTGCGGCGAACCCCTGCAGAATGAATAATTTAGAGCGAAGCCATTGCTGCATCTCACTGAAGCAAAGGAATTTATTTACAGAATACGGGTGGGGGGAGGGGCGGCCTCCGTCCTATCCCCGGCAGCCCCGCTCCACCTCTACTCTGAGACTGTGACCGGCCGTGCCGGGGCGCAAGCCGTACAATTTTCTTGAGAGTTCCATCCCTGTGACCTGTCGCAGGGGTAAAACCACGCATCTCGATCAAGGAACGTTGAAGAGGAACCCCATGGACGCTGGCGCACTCGAAGCCCTTATCAGTCAACAAGTGATTACCGCCCTGAAGGCCCACGACGCGGAACGCACCACCACCCTGCGCCTCATCAAAAACGCCCTCAAGAATAAGGCCATTGAAAAGCGCGCCCCCCTCACCCCTGCCGAGAGCGAGCAGGCGCTGGCCACCATGATCAAGCAGCGCCGCGACTCCATTGACCAGTTCACCAAGGGCAATCGGCCCGAGTTGGCCGCCAAGGAAGCCGGTGAGATTGCCGTCATCGAGGAGTTCCTGCCCAAGGCTCTCGACGAAGCTGGCCTCGCCGCGCTCGTCGCCGAAACCGTCGCCGAAGTCACCGCCGCTGCCGGCAAGGCACCCACCCCCAAAGAGATGGGCACGGTGATGAAAGCTGTCCAGGCAAAGCTGCAAGCCTCCGGCGCACGCGCCGAGGGCCGCCTGGTGAGCGAACTGGTAAAGAAGTCGCTGGCCGGCTAAGCAACCACGGCACTCCTCGCGCCCGCCAGAACAGCGAATAGACCGAGAAAAGAGCTTGCCCGAAATTCGCCGGGCAAGCTCTTGTTTTTACTCAGATTGATCTGCGATGCGCTATTTGGCGCCCGTCATCCTCTTGATGTGCGCTTCGAGAATCAGCGCGCGCCGATGCATATCGGCAGCGGAGTTCTCGCCCGTATCCAGCCCGTCGTAATAGAGCGCCCACCACTCGCCACCCTCGCCCGGAATTGGGAACAGCTTGCCCGGCTCCCGGTGAGCCCGCAGCGCCCAGAACATATCGCCCGCCACATTCGGATTCTTTTCCACTTCGCCCAGGTGCATCTTCAAGTCAGCGACAGTGCAGTTCGAGCGGTCCCAGCCAAATTCTTCCACGATCATGACCTTCCCGGCCTTGGTCACCTTGTCCGCATCGGCTGCAAGGTTCCAGGGCTGCGACCAGTGTTCGTAATAGTGCTCCACATAGATGTCGGCATCCTTCTCCGCTAGCCTCTCAGGAGACGTGATCGGGCCGATCATCACGTTGCCGTTGATCACCAGGTGATTCGGATCGATCTTCTTGATGGTCGAGCAGATTCTGCTTTCCCAGGCCACCGGTGAATCGCCGATCTCGTTGTCCGTCTCCCAGGCAAAGATCGCCGGATCGTCTTTGTAAGCCACGCCCGTGTAGCTGTTTACGCGCGTCAGCACCGTGTGAATGAACTGTTCGAAGTCCGAGACCACCGGCTCCTCAAAGAAGTTGGCCCCGTTTCTCCAGTGCGAGAAAACATCCCGCCCGCCGACATAGAAGTCCTGCTGGCTCACCAACACCAGGTCCAGCCGGATGCCATGATCCGCGGCGGACTTGATGACATAGTCGAGTTGTTTGAGGGCTTCTTCATTGAAGACGCCGAGTTCCGGCTCAATCGCCAGCGGGCTGCCTTGTGTTCCCGCCGAGTAAACGCGCGCCACCGTGCCGCCCATCTTGCGCAGCGTCTCGAAGGCATCGTCGATGGCCCAGGTCGAAGGATAGTACGCGTCAATCTTCCCCGTGATGGAGATGATCAGGCTGTAGCGATTGCTGGCCAGGTTCACGTTGTCCAAGTTGGCTCCGGCAAAACGGAAGGGCTTGCCGTTGATCATCAGCCGCGATCCAGACCGGGTCACAAAGCCGGTCAGTCCCGGCTTGGCTGTCTGGCTGCTGCTGCCTGCCTGGGCCAGGAGAATTGACGTGGAAGCGAGCAACGCAATAGAAACAAGTGCGCGGGATAGACTTCGCATAAGGGCCTCACAGAATGACGGGGCAATTTCGCCCCAAACACTACGCCCAACGCCGCAACTCGTCAAGGCAGGAATCGGCCTGCCCCGGCCCTGACGAATTTGCTGAAAATTGACAATCCCGCCCGCTCCACTCAGCATCATAGGCAGAAGAGCTTTCCCAGGCTTTTCACGCTCTTCCCCAAAACGAAGCGATCGGCCGCGGCCTCTCCCGCTCCGGCCCCCGCTCTGGCCCGGTTAAGGAGGTTGGATGAAGTTCCTGCGCTCTTGCCCAGGACCGATGCTGTTCCTATTGCTGCTGGTCTGGGCGCCCCGCCTATTGGCGCAAGGCCCGCCGTTCCAAACCGACGATCCGGTCCCGGTCGACTACGGCCATTACGAGTTCTACATCTTCGGCGGCGTCGATGGAACCCCCGCAGAGATCGACTCCGTCGGCCCGGCCTTCGAGTTCAACTGGGGCGTGGTTCCCCGCGTTCAGCTTCATGCCATCCTGCCCTGGGGCGAGGTCGCGCCCACCAACAATCCCGTCTATCTGCCAGGCGGCGCCGGGCCCAGCGGATTCGGCCTCACCGATATGGAACTGGGCGCCAAGATCGCTTTCATCAAGGAGAACCCACACGTTCCCCAGATCGGCAGCTTCACCATGTTTGAGATGCCCACAGGCAGTTACACCAGGGGCCTCGGCGTGGGAAAGGTCTGGTACAAACTGCCCCTCTGGCTGCAAAAAAACATCGGGCCCTGGACCCTCGACGGTGGCGGCGGATACCAGGTTGTCCCGCAAAAGGACTACCGCAACTTCCCCTATACCGCGTGGATGGTGAAGCGCGTGCTGAGCAAGAAGCTGGAGTTGGGCGCGGAGCTTTTCCATCACGGGGCTGAAGGCTTTGCCGCCGCGCAGACGCAATCTTCCACCATGATCGACGCAGGCGGTTATTACCACTTCAAGAATCCCGACCATCAACTGCTCTTTGCCTACGGCCACTCCATCACGGGGCAGACAGAGAACTACGCCTACCTGGGCCTCTACTGGACGTGGGGCAAAGACGAGAAGAAGCCTGAAGCGCAGGCCGCCTTCTTCCCCGGCCAGATTGCCGGCAACAGCCTCTGATTCGCGGGCACACGTGTTCCTGGAGACAACAAAAAATGGAATTCACCACACGCGGTCTCTGGACCTTGATTCACGGCATGGGCTTTGGCGCACTCTATCTGCTGGCGTGCTCCGGCGCGCTGGTGGAGTTAACCCGCCTCTCCCGTCGCGATGCCGATGCCCCCATCTCGCGCAGCGACGAGATTTTTCTTACCGCCTACCTCATCACCATGGCTGCGCTCGCATGGGCAACCGTGCTCACGGGAACCTACATCATCTATCCCTGGTACCGCGCCGTCGCTCCACCGGGAACTACCAACCTGGCCGCCTTCCCTCAACTGCTGCTCAAATCCAGCCCTGCAACCATCGCCTGGCATTCCATCGGCATGGAGTGGAAAGAGCATGTTGGTTGGCTGACGCCGATTGCCACCACGATGGCAGCGGCTATTCAAATCCGCTACGGCCGCCATCTGAAAAACCATCCCCAGTTGCGCGCGGCAGTGTTGTGCTTTGTTCTGGCCGCATTCTTCGCCGCCGGCATCGCCGGATTCTTTGGCGCCATGCTCGATAAACACGCGCCCGTCGAGGGCGGCTCGTTGATTCGCCTGTCCCACGGAGAATCCCAATGAATCAAAAAGTTTCGGCAATCACTGACTCTCATGCAGACGTGCCGAATGGTTCGGGCGCGGCAGCCCTTCTCGCCGCAGGGATAGGCTGCTTTGCACTCGCTGTGCTCGCTGTTGCGGGTGACGCCTCGCCGTTCCTCAAGTGCCTGCTCATCTTCTACCGGCCGACAGGGCCGCTTTCCGGCGTAACTACCGTAACCCTTCTCGTGTGGCTTGCTTGCTGGGCAATTCTCGAACAGTGCTGGAGAAAGCGCACCGTCGCCCTGGGACGCGTCAGCACGATCGCGCTTGCGCTGCTCGGCATGAGCCTGCTGCTTACCTTCCCGCCGATTGCCGACCTGTTTTGAAACAACTCAGCGCAGGGATTCGCTCTGGCTCACTTGCTGTTCAGCAGTCTTTGCGCTGATGCAATGCCGCCGGCGCGAAGAATTCCAGCAACATTGAAGTGTGTCAGATAGTCGGCATCCGATGCGAGTGCAGGCACATTCTCAAGATGCAGTGAGACCGGCGAGGGCCACAGAGCAGCCGCGAACTCAGCCCACAGCGCCGCATCGCCGCTGGCATAAATCTCCACGCCGCTGCTGCCTTTGCTCGCGAAGGCAATAGCCGTCACAACATCCTGCACACGCGCCGCATCGTCGCTCACATTGAAGGTGAGAAACTTCGGCCGCCCCGCGGCGGCATCGGCGTGGTCTTCCACGCCGGCATCGGGCATCAGCTTCAGCGCATCGCCCGTCGGTCCGCCTCGATCCCGCGGGGCACTGGCTGCGCCTGTCTGAAACACATCGAGCAGCAGGATGGGCCGTCCCTCTTTGCGCAGGCGGCTCACTACGGCAGATTCGAGCGCCTTCGCAGAGCCCTGCGGATCGACAACGATCGCAGTCTTGCCGCTTCCCTCGATCCAGATGCCCGGCACGCGATCGTGCTGCTCACGACGGCTGAGCACAATCGACTGCCCATGAACCTCGGCAACGACGCGCTCGGGCGTCTCCACCGCAAGAGTCTGCCGCAGCCGCTCAAGAAGAAACTTTGCGTCCTGCTTCTCTTCATTCTGAGCTTTGGCCATCTCCCGCCACACGCCGAATACACCATCCAGATCAACTGCACCGGCTGGTAGGGTGCGATTGGAGAGCGCCAGCATATCCTGCAACGGCGGCACAATGATGTCGTGCTCGGCGAGTTCGCGGCTGTCACTCAGTCCGGGATTGACCTTCGCGAAGAAGCGATAAACCGCCTGCCGGCTGAGTTGGTTGAAGTTGTGCACCTCATCAATCTGCACAACTTCAACCTGGTCTCCTTTGCCGTAGAGATCGTAGATTCTCTTGATTGCCGGAAACTCTTCCCTGGGCACATTCCGCGTCCAGTCTCCGGTAGCGGAGACCACCAGCATGGGCCTGGGCGCAATCAGCGCAGCAATCTCCACATTGCTCGTATTGATGCGCAATCCCGGCGCGTTCTCGCACAGGTCGCCGCCCTGCATGATGGCGGAAATCATGTTCACCGGCGCGGCAAACCGGATGCGTTCGTCCACCGCCGCCAAAAGAAAAGCCTGCGTTGCGCCGCCGGATGCGCCGGTGATGCCCAGCCGGTTCGCGTCCACATCGTCGAGCGAGGCAACAAAGTCCAGCGCCCGAATCGAGTTCCAGAACTGCAGCCCCAGCGGACCGAACGACCACAACCGTTGCTCCGCGCTGCCGAAGCGATGCGGCACCTGGATGGTGTCGTTATAGCCCACCATGTCATAGGCAAAAACGACATATCCCTGGCGAGCAAGGCTTATCCCAAGCGCAGGGCCTGAGTAGAGCGGCTGATTCTCAAGGCGGCCATAGGTCCAGTGCCCATGCGGCGTCAACAGGCCCGGATGCTTTTGCCGGCCATCGCGCGGACGGTAGAGATTGCCTCCGAGATAAAACCCCGGCAGCGTCTCGATCAGCACTTTCTCGATGGTGTAGTCCGGCGCCTCGATTTTGCCGAAGACCTGCGCGTGCAGTGGAGTCTTCAGCGGCATCGGCGACAATCCGGCAGAAACCAGAATCTGGTTGCGGAGGAAGGCACGGCGCTGCTGCCATGCTTCCAGACTCTTGAACGCCGGTAAAGGCATGTGCGTCGTCGTGGTGCGGATCTCGGTGTTGCGAGCGTCCTGCGCCGGGGCCTGCGCGCCTGCACGGTGCGTGCCTGCGGTGGTCATCGCGCCGAGCACCGAAAACCACATAACTGCCCAAAGCCTTGCAACAGCCTGAATGCGCGCATGGTTCACTGACATCCCTCTCAGCATTTATGACGGATTCAATTGACCTTCTTCAGCCAGATATTGCGGAATGAGACCTTGCTCGGCGCGCCCTCAATCTGCAAACCGAAGAGCCCCGAACCATTGTGCGGCGAGGCCGGATCGTCGTCGATCAGCACAGCCATCAACTGGCCGTTGAGGATGTGCACCATCACGCCGCCGCGCGCGATCACTTCGTACTGGTTCCAATCGCCGGTCTTCACAAAAGCGCCCAGCTTGTCGCAGTCGCCCACCGAGCCCACAACCTGCGGCTTCTCGCCGGGCAGCGACAACACCACCTGCCCGCGCCGCGCAACAATTCCCCGCGGAGTGTTTTGCGAGTAGAACTGCCCGCTCCACTGGCTGGCCTCCGCGTTGGCCGGATACCAGAAGTCGGCCTGGGGGCCGGTCATGGTCCAGCGCGGATCGTTGCCGTCGCCGGCCTTGCCCGGCGGAAAGCCCACCGAGCTGCGGTACTGGATGCCGCTGCCTCCGCCCTTTTCCATCTTGATCTCAAGCTTCAGGTCGAAGTCCTTCGCTTCTAATCCGTGCTTGATGAGGAAAGTGTTGGGGAACATTTTCTCGGGGAACATGCCGGGAGTAATCTCAGCCGAGATCACGCCATCCTCGACCTTCCACAGGCCAGGTTTCCCGTCCCAACCGTCGAGAGTTTTGCCGTCAAACAGCGCGGTGTAGCCTTCGTGATCCGCGAAGTCGCTCAGCCCTGAAACCGGCAAGGCCCCCTGCTGCGTCGGTCCTGCCGCAGGCATCCCAGTCACGGCGTTCAACAGCAAAGCCAGCAGAGCGGCGGCTACCGTTGTCGCGCCGTGCCGCCTCATACCTTGTTTGTTCATGGAGAATCTCCTGGCTGCAACCCCGCAGACGCCCCGACCCTATTCCCTGTTCCCTGCCTTCAAAACACTTCCGGCCGAAAACCAGGCGGCACAGGAACATGCTTCAGCAGTCCCAGTTCCCCGGCAAGCCGTTCCAACTTGGCCCGGGTCGCAGCCGTGGGGGTAACCAGCGGCAACCGCACATGATCCGTGCAGCGGCCCATCAGGTTCAGAACCGTCTTTACCGGGCAGGGATTCGAATCCCAGAAGTTGGCGTCTATCAGCCGCGCAAAACGGCGCTCCAGTTCGCGCGCCTCGGCCCAGTTGTTATTCAGCGCGGCGCGAATCATCCGGCTCATCTCAGCCGGAATCTCATTCGCGGCCACGCTGATGAGCCCCTGCGCGCCCACGCCAATCGAGGCCAGGGCCATGTTGTCGTCGCCGCTGAAGACCTTGAAGCCGCGCGGCAGAAGGTGCACCAACTCGGCAATCTGCGGCAGCTTGCCACTGGACTCCTTGATGGCCTGAATGTTGTCAGCAGCCGCAGCCAGCCGCGCCACTGTCTCGGGATCAAGGTTGATGCCCGTACGTCCGGGAATGTTGTAGATGGCCACCGGCAGCGGGTGGACCGCCTTGGCCAGAGCCAGAAAATGCTGGAACTGACCCTCCTGCGACGGCTTGTTGTAGTAAGGATTGGCCGAAAGCACGGCACCGAGCCCCTGAATGCGCCGCAACTGGCTGGCCAGCCGCACCAGCGTCCGCGTGGAGTTGTGCGTGCACCCAGCCCAAACCGGCACGCGTCCGGCCGCCGCTTCCACAACGATGCGAACCGCCGTCAGCCACTCGTCTTCATCCAGCGTGGCCGCCTCGCCGGTTGACCCGCAGGCCACCAGAAAGTCGATGCCAGAGTCAATCTGCCAGTTCACCAGCGCCCGAAGCGCAGCCTCGTCCAATGACCCATCCGCCCGGAAAGGCGTGACGATTGCAGTACCACAACCTATGGTTTCCATAACAGATGAGATTATACCGGCGGAGAGGCTCGGCGGGATTGTTGCTTGGTTTTGCATCCTGAAAAACCAGGCCAGGACGAGCACGCTTGAAATGGATAACCCTGCCCATCTGCTCCGGGCCGGAGAGCGACACTGGCTCAGAATTACAGCGAATGAATAGGTTTGGCTGATTGGAGGCGGATTGACGGTACCACTACAGCTGGCCGAAGATCTCTCTGAACTCCCAGACGCCCTGCTTGCCCGCCAGCCACTCGGCTCCACGCACCGCGCCCAACGCAAATCCCCGCCGGCTGTGAGCATCGTGGCGAATCTCCAGCGTATCCGTTTCGCTGGACGCGGTCACAATGTGCTCGCCCTTGGCATCGGCAATGCGGTGCGACGTGATCTCCACTTCTTCTCCCGGCCGGACAGACTGGATGATCTGCTGCAGGGTAATCGCCGTACCCGACGGAGCGTCGAGCTTGGTCACGTGGTGGGTCTCTGCAATTGAGAAAGTGTAGCCTTCCAGCCGTGCCAACTCCGCGGTGAGCCGGAAAAACGTCTGCACGCCCATTGAAAAATTGGTGCCATACAACAACCCGCCGTTGCGCTTCGCGGCCAGCGCCTTCATCTCGTTCAAGTGCGCGTACCAGCCCGTGGTGCCCACAACAATCCGGCCCCCGAGCGCCAGCACCGCGCGCATGTTTTCGGCTGCGGCCTCGGGAGCGGTGAAGTCGATCACCACGTCCACTCCGGCCAACGTGGGCGCGGTCAGAGCAGAGGCATGCTCGTTCTCGTTGATGTCCAATGCGCGCACGCTGTGGCCGCGCTCGCGCGCCACCTCGGCCACCAGGCTTCCGGTTTTCCCCTTGCCTAGAACAAGAATCAGCATGATGAACCTCTTTTCAGATGACAGGTTACAGGTGACAGATGACAGTTAAAATCTGCTCCGAGAGGCTCTGTGGTTTCATCAGCTCGGCAGCTGACCCACCTCTCCCCAGCGCCTCTCCGTTGACAACCCTAGGTCCGGTTCCAGCCACGAGCCTTACTGTAACCTGTCATCTGTTCAGCTTTTCCGCGCCTCGATATCAAAGATCGTGGGGTCAGGATCGTTGAAGAAGGCGGCGTGCAGCGATCGTACAGCCTCATCCGCGTCGTCTTCTTCAATCATGAAGCTCATATTGATCTCGCTCGCGCCCTGCGAGATCATGCGCACATTGATGTGCTTGATTGCAGCAAACACCTGTGCGGCCATGCCGCTCTGGCCGCGGATATCTTCGCCCACCATGCACACCAGCGCCTTCCTGCCCTCGTATTTCACGTCGGCCAGCTTGCCCAGGTCCGCAGCAATCGCCGGCAGCTTGTCGTTGGAGTCAACCGTCAGCGAAACTGAAACCTCGCTGGTTGACACCATGTCCACCGGGCACTGGTGCTTGTCGAAGATGTCGAAGATCGACTTCATGTAGCCGTGCGTCATCAGCATGCGGCTAGCCACCACGTCGATGATGCTCAGCTTCTTTTTGACGGCGATGGATTTGAAGGGGCTGCGGCAATGGGGCGCCAGCGAAGTGATGCGCGTGCCTTCGCAACTTGCGTTGCGGCTGTTCAACACCAGCACCGGAATGTTCTTCTTCACCGCCGGCAAAATGGTGGCCGGGTGCAGCACCTTGGCGCCAAAGTAGGCCAGTTCCGCCGCTTCTTCAAAGCTGATCACCTTCACGCGCAGCGCGTCTGGGCAGACCCGCGGATCGCTGGTCATGATGCCGTCCACGTCGGTCCAGATCTCGATTGCCTCGGCAGTTAGCGCGCCGCCGATCAACGCGCCGGTAAAGTCCGATCCGCCGCGGCCCAGCGTCGTCGTGATGCCTGCTTCGTTTGAAGCGATGAAGCCGCCCATCACCGGAACCTTGCCTTCTGCGATGAGCGGTTGCAGCTTTTCCACGGCGCGTTTTTCAATGAGTGCATCCTGCGGAACAGCCTTCTGAAACTGCGAATCGGTGATGATGATCTCGCGTGCGTCCACGTGCGCCGCGTCAATGCCCAGTTCGCGAAAGGCTGCTGCCACAATGCGGCTTGAGATGCGCTCACCGTAGCTGACAATCAGGTCAGAGATGCGCGGGGTCAGCTCAAGAATGGCCGAGAGTCCGCGCAGCACTTCATCCAGCGAGTCGAACTTCTGGTCGATGTAGTTGATGAGCGCCGCTGCGTCGGCAGAGTTCTTCACCAGTGCGGCAGCAGTGTCGCGATGCCGCGCCCGCAGCCGCGAACTGATGGCCAGCGCGCCGGTGCGGTCGCCTAGCGCGGCGGCGCCAGCGGCACGCAGCAACTGGTCAGTCACCTTGGCCATGGCGCTCACCACGACCACCGGTTGCTTGCCCAGGGCCACGCGTCCGGCCACAATGGCCGCAGTGCGGCCGATGGCTGCCGGATCCTCCACCGACGTACCGCCAAACTTCATTACCACCAGGCTCATGCGAGTCTTCCTATCGTCCTTTGCCAAACAGCCGAAAAGAGCCGCTCTTCCGGCGATTGATGTTCAAAGCTGCAAGCCAAGGTCTCAAAGCTTGCCCAAACTGGCCAGCAATTCAGCGTTGAGAATCGTGGCGCCGGCAGCGCCGCGCACCGTGTTGTGCGACAAGGCGACGAACTTCCAGTCCAGCAATCCGCAGGGGCGCAAACGGCCTACTGTAACCGCCATGCCGTTGCCGCGATTGCGGTCAAGCCGCGGTTGCGGCCGGTCAAGCTGAGAAGCGAAGAATACCGGCGGATCGGGAGCAGTGGGCAATCCCTGTCCGGCCAGCGGTCGAAACTCAGCCCAGGCCGCCAGAATCTCATCGCGCTTGGCGGGCTTGGCCAGCTTGATTGAAACGCACTCCGTATGCCCATCCTCCACCGCGACCCGGTTGCAGTGGGCGGTAATGCGCGCGCCCAGCGGAGTGACGCCATGGCCCTCGAGCTTACCCAGCAGCTTCAGCGTCTCGGCTTCCATCTTCTCTTCTTCGCTGCCGATGTAAGGCACCACGTTGCCCAGGATGTCCATCGAAGGCACGCCGGGGTAGCCCGCGCCGCTGACCGCCTGCATCGTCGAGACAAAAATCTGCTCAATGCCAAAGCGCTCTTCGATTGGCTTGAGCGCCATCACCAGCCCGATTGTCGAGCAATTGGGATTGGTAACCATGTATCCGCCCGAGAGCTTCCGCGAAGGCTGCTCCTCGACGAGGTGCAGGTGCTCTGCGTTGACCTCGGGAATCACCAGCGGCACATTCGGAGCCATGCGGAAGGCGCTCGAATTCGACAGCACCGCGCAGCCGGCATCGGCAAAGCGCGGCTCCATCTCGCGAGCAATCGCCGCGTCCACTGAGGCAAAAATGATCTTCGGGGCGCCTTCAGGATCTGCCGGCGCCAGGGTCATCTTGGCAATGCGCTCGGGCAGAGCCGTATCCAGCCGCCACTTGGCAGCATCGCCATAGGTCTTGCCGCTCGACCTGTCACTTGCCGCCAGCCAGGTGACCTCAAACCACGGATGGTTTTCAAGAAGCTGGATATAGCGCTGACCAACCATTCCGGTCGCGCCAAGAATGCCGATGGGATATTTGCTTTTCATGGCCATGAACACTCCAGTGTACAGGAGGACGGGTACTGCCCGCCAAATTCCCAGCCGCGCAGTAGAGGGATATACTGGCGCGGTACTGGAGCGAGGCTGGCGCGCCCTGCCTGACCTGCATTTGCCTGTGCTCGCCCAGTGCACCCGCGGTTCTACCCGAACCGTACACTTCTGCCAATCAAAGGAGAAGTCTCTGTGAACGACGCGACACGCAAGCACGGAATGACTTTGTCGAGAAGACAGTTCATCGCCAAAACCAGCCTGGGAACCGCGGCGATTCTGGTGAACGGAATTCCCGGCACGGCTGCGATCCTGCCGCTCGATCCATCGCCGGGCGCGGCGCCGGCGCACGTTAGCCTCGATGGCAAATGGCAGCTCTTCTATTTTCCCCAGGGGAAGGATGCCATCAGCGAGCCCGGTCAACTCAAGGCATTGGGCCTCAAAGCGATCGACGCCGCTGTGCCCGGCGACGCGCCGTTGGAGCTCTCGCGCACGGGTGAACTGCCCGCGGATCTGCTATACGGCGAAAACATCACCAAACTGAGGCCATACGAGCTCTACGAATGGTGGTACCAGCGCGAGTTCCCCACTCCGGAGGGCACTGCCGGTCATCGCGTCGAGCTCTGCTTTCATGGCGTCGATTGCCTGGCCACCTATTGGCTCAACGGCGCAAAAATCGGCGAGACCGAAAACGCGCTGATCGAGCATTGTTTTGATGTAACCGGCAAGCTGAAAGCCGCCGCGCCGAACCAGTTGACCATCCGCCTCCGGTCGGCGGAGATTGAGGCCGCCACCAAGAACTACGATCCCGCGTACACCGTGGCCGGCGCTTCCAGCCAGGAGGGAACCTGGATTCGCAAACCGATTCACAGTTGGGGCTGGGACATCATGCCCCGCGCGATTTCATCTGGCCTGTGGCGCTCCGTCGAGCTCATTGTGCATGCACCGCATGAGATTCCCGATCTCTATGTCGCCACTCTCTCCGCCGAACCGGACCGCGCACAACTCGCCGTCTCTTACGACATCACCACCGATCTGGCGCTGCTGCCGCAGTTGCAATTGAAGATTCAGGGCAGTTGCGAGGGCTCGACCTTCTCGCACGTTCAGCCCCTGCACTTCAGTGCCGGGCGATTCGAGTTTTCCGTTGCCGACCCAAGACTCTGGTGGCCCCGCGGCTATGGCGAACCCTGCCTCTACAAGGTCACCACGCAACTGCTCGACGGCGACAAGGTGCTTGCCGCCCGCGAGGACACGATCGGCATCCGGACCATTGAATTGATTCGTACCGAGACCACGACGGTCGAAAAGCCGGGCCAGTTTCTGTTCAAGGTCAACGGCGTTCCCATCCTGGCGAAAGGCTCGGCATGGGTTCCCGCCGACGCCTTCCACAGCCGCGACAGCGCGCGCTACGAGCAGATGCTCGCCCTGTTCGCCGACCTCGAGTGCAACATGCTGCGCAGTTGGGGCGGCGGCGTTTATGAAGATGACGCCTTCTTCAATCTCTGCGACCGCAGCGGCATCATGGTGTGGCAGGACTTTGCCATGGCCTGCGCCATCTACCCCATCACTCCGGAGTTCCAAGAGACCATCCGCAAAGAAGCTGTCTCCATTGTGCGCAAGCTGCGCAACCATCCTTCGCTCGCCCTCTGGAGCGGCGACAACGAAGTCGACGACGCCTACTCCTGGGCGCACCTTGACCCGGCGCACAACACCATCAGCCGCGAGCTGCTGCCCCAGATCGTTTTTCAGTGCGATCCCTACCGGACTTACCTGCCCAGCTCTCCCTACATGGCGCCGGAAGTCATTGCCACCGGCAACGACAACCTGATGCCGGAGACCCATCTCTGGGGCCCCCGCGACTATTTCAAAAGCACCTTTTACACCGAGCACACGGCGCTGTTCCTCAGCGAAATCGGATTCAACGGCTGCCCGGGGCTCTCTTCGCTCAAGCGCTTCATCGACCCCCAGCACCTGTGGCCATGGAAGAACAATCCGCAGTGGATTCTCCACTCCACCAGCGCCATCGGCGACCCGTACCAGAACATCGTTCTCGCTAACGAAGGCAAGGAGTTCTTCGGCGAGTTGCCGGATAACCTGGAAGACTTCATCTTCGCCACCCAGGTCAGCCAGGCCGAGGCCTTTAAATTTGTTGTGGAAATGACTCGGATGAGAAAGTGGCAGCGCGGCACCGGCGTACTGTGGTGGAATGTCATCGACGGCTGGCCCAATCTGAACGCGTCGCTGGTGGACTACTACTACAACAAGAAGCTGGGCTACCACTACGTCCGTCGTGTGCAGCAGCCGGTTTGCCTGATGGTCGATGAACCCAGAGATTGGACCGTGCGCATCGTCATGGGCAACGATTCTCGCCTTGCAGCCAGTGGGCATTACCGCCTGTGGGACGCCGACACCGATGCGACGCTGCTTGAAGGCGACTACGCATCGAGAGCGAACGAAAACATCGAGCTCGGCAAGCTGCCCGTCTACCACTCTGACAAAAAGCTCTTCCTGATCGAGTGGACCGCCGGAGGCAAGCGCTATGTAAACCACTACCTGCTCGGCATGCCGGCGTTTTCACTGGCGCAATACCGCGTTTGGCTAAAGAAAATCGCCGCGCTCGACAATAGCTTTGACGCGAGCAAGGTAGGAAGTTAGCGGTGGCGCGGAGCCTGAATCAGAGGCACGGCTTGACGGGGGTCGCCGCATCCGCACCGGCGACTGTCGTCCATTCGCGAACCGTCCACCGCTTCACGATGCCATTGGTCACGTAAGGATCGGCCCGGGCAAACTTCTCCGCCACTTCAGGCGAATCGCCCTTGAACAGCAGCAATGCGGTATCCATGGGATTGGTGAGCGCGCCGCCCAGCAACAGCTCGCCGCACTCGCTTGCCTTCCATGCCATACCAAGATGCTTATTGCGAAACTCCACACGCCTGGCAAGATAGTCTTCCCCAAGTTCGTAAAACAAAAGGTAGTGTTTCACTGCTTCGCTCGCTTTCTTTTCAGTTGCCGCATGAACTTCGCGAGCGAAAGGCCGCTTGGGCCTCTGGTCGCGAGAACCCTGCCACATTCAGTTCTTCGTCCCGGCGACAGGATAGCCCTGCCACAGGTATTCAAGTGCTTCAGGCAAGGTCTGCAGCCTCACCGCACGGTCAACATGTCCGGCATTTCGCGCAAAAACATACTGGTAGTGATAGCCCTTCGCGGCCAGCACCTTGGCCATCAACTCATTGGCCAGCACCCAATCGTGCATGTTATCGCGCATCGCATTCGGGTTGAGCAGGTCTCTGTCGCCCACTTCCATCCACAGGCGTATTGGTTTTACCGGCAAGTTGGGGATGATGTACTCATGAAACTCCCAGGCTCCATGCGGTGTCTGCGGGTTTGATGGCCACTGCTGATTCACAAAGGTCCCCGAATATGTGAGAACCCGGTGATACCACTCCGGGTGATACCAAGCCATGATCAGCGCGCAGGAGCCACCGGAGCTGCCGCCCGTAGTGGCGCGGCCATCAGGGTCGTGGGTCAGCTTGACATGGGCCTTCGCCTCAACCAGGGGGAGAACTTCCGTCTCAACAAACTCTGCATAGCGGCCTGACATGGTGTCGTACTCCAGGCCGCGCTCGCTGCCCTGCGCATCGCCCGAGCCGTTGCCGATCGAGATCGCGATCATCGCCGGCACACGATGCTCGGCAATCAGGTTATCCAGCACAGTGAACATCAGCCGGTCAGGCCCGTCCGCGCCTACGATAAAGGGCGCCTCCGTGCCGGGAACATTCTGCTGGGGAACATACACGGCGACATGGCGGGTGTAAGGTGCCGGATGGCTGGCGGTTACGATGAGCTTGGCTGCGTCGGTGGGGTCGGGCGTTCCAAGCGTGCCTAAGTCCCGCGCAATTCCCGGATAAATCTTGCTGTCGGCCGAGCTCATGTTGAACTCAATCACCGTTCCCTGCGGCACCCCGGGCTGCGGACTCGACTCCGGCGCGGAGATGTATGTGGGACCGAGGATAAAGTTGCCGTCCGCATCGATTGGAGCATTGGTGGCGTCGGGCAGGTCCCTCGCCGGAACAAAATCCGGACTGTGCGGCGGGCGCGTGGGCGGCAACGGACGCGCAGGCGCCTGGGCGATAACCGTCCCTGCTGAAGCGAGCAAACCGGCGCATGCGGCGATGCGCAGCAAACCAAGCATGTGGAACTCCTTCATCTTCAGGCCATGTTAATTGACGCCGATGCGCATGCGCCGCACTTATCCCATCGCCGCCAGGATGGCGTCTGCAAACTGCGTGGTTCCTGCCGTGCCGCCCACGTCGCGCGTGAGCGATTTGCCTTCGGAGTACACCGCTTCAAGAGCCGTCTGCACACGGTCTGCCGCGGCGGCTTCATCCAGGTGCCGCAGCATCAGCACCGCGGACTGCAACAACGCCGTCGGGTTGGCCAGGTCTTTGCCGGCAATGTCCGGAGCCGACCCATGCACCGCCTCAAAGATGGCGCACTCCAGGCCCAGGTTCGCGCCCGGCACCAGTCCTAGCCCGCCCACCAGGCCCGCGCACAAGTCGCTCACAATATCGCCGTATAGATTCTCCAGCAGCAGCGTGTCGTACTGGTAAGGGTTCATCACCAGTTGCATGCAGGTGTTGTCGATAATGTGCTCGCCGTAGAAAATCTCCGGAAACCCTTCGGCCACCTTGCGCGCGCAGCGCAAAAACAGCCCATCGCTGAGCTTCATGATGTTGGCCTTGTGAATCGAGTGAATCTTCTTGCGCCCGTGTTTGCGCGCGTACTCGAAGGCAAACTTGGCAATGCGCGTCGAGCCCTTCTCGGTGATTACCTTGATCGCCTCCACCACGCCGGGGACAACTTCGTGCTCCAGCCCCACGTACTCGCCCTCGGTGTTTTCGCGAACAATAATCAGGTCCACGCCCGGCCAATGCGTTTTGAGCCCCGGCAGATTCTTGATGGGCCGGAAGTTGGCAAACAGCTCGAACTTCTTGCGCAGCGTCACGTTGATGCTCTTGAAGCCGCCGCCGATGGGCGTGGCCACCGGCCCCTTCAGCGCCACGCGGTTGCGCTCAATGGATTCGTAGAGCGCGGTAGGAATGTACTCGCCGAATATCTCGAATGCTTCGGCGCCGGCGGCAAAGCGCTCCCACTCAAACTTCACGCCGGTCGCCTCGAGAATGCGAACCACCGCCTGCGTTACCTCCGGCCCGATGCCGTCGCCTGGAACCAGCGTTACTTTGTGCGTCATCAATCAGCTCCTGGTTTCTGGCTTTCAGCTATCAGCTTTCAGCCCATTGTGGTTGAACCTTCGGTTTGCACTGACTACGCGCTTGGTTCCAGCAGAGTAGATCCGAGGGCTGAGAGCTTAAAGCTACTTCTTGCCTTTGGGGGCGCCGCGGTGAGAGAGCAGCCCTTCCAGCTCTTCCTTGAACTCGCGCACATCTTTGAAGTCCCGGTAAACCGACGCGAAGCGAATATACGCCACCGTGTCCAGCCCCTTGAGATGCTGCATGATCAGCTCGCCAATCTCTGAAGTAGTCCGCTCGCGCTCCGGCGCATCCACCAGAAATGTCTCCGCGGCATCCACAATCGCCTCCAGGTTGCTTGAAGGCACGGGCCGCTTTTCGCAGGCGCGCAGCAGTCCGCTCAGCACCTTCTGGCGATCGAATCGCTCGCGCCGGCCGTCTTTCTTCACCACCATGTAGGGGATTTCGTCGATGCGTTCGTAGGTGGTGAAGCGGCGGTTGCAGCTCTCGCACTCGCGCCGCCGCCGGATGGCGTCAGCCTCTTTGCTCTCCCGCGAGTCGACGACCCGGTCCTGCCCGAAACCGCAATAAGGACACTTCATCTCAGGTCGATTTTACGGCATCCGGCGGAAGATCGGCCTTCGGCCTTGCTCCGCCACAGCTTGTGTGCGGATTCTCCCGCCGCCTCCGGCAAAAAGAAGGCAGGGCGAAACAACCTGTCCGCCCTGCCGTTTCAACCTGCCTTGTCTCCCCTGCCGGCTTACTTGGTTACGGTCAGCGTTCCGTTCACCAGCGTGAAGCTGTAGTTGGTTGATGTCAGCGTTCCGATCTTCACCACGATGGGATAGCTACCGGTAGCGGAACTCGATGTGGCCGTGGTTGAGAGAGCGGGCGCGCCCTTGGTGGCCGCGGCCTGCTTGTCGCCGTTCACAAAGCCGGTCATCGTGTAGGTGAGCGCGGGAACGGTTGCACCCTTCTTCATGCTCAGGTTTTTCGCGGTCACCGTAAGCTTGGCCTTATGAACCGTCAACACTCCCGCTGCAAAGGTAAATGTGTAATTAGCCGCAGAGAGCGTTCCGGCGCTGGCGTTGATGGGATAGCTTCCCACCGCCGAGGCAGAGGTGGCCGCAGTTGTGATCTTGGGCGCACCCTTCGCCACGCTGGCGGAGTCCCCGTTGACGAATCCGGTGATGGTGTAGCCGGTGAGGGATGGAACAGCCGCACCATAAACCATGCTTGCGTTCTTTGGGGTGACGGTGAGCGAAACCGGCTGTACGGCAATAGTCTTCTTGACCGGTGCGGCGGAAGCCCAGTTCGAGTTACCGGCCTGCGCAGCCTGGACGACCACCTTGCCCACGCCGCTAATGGTGATGGAGGTTCCCTTGAGCGTTGCCGGACCGCTGACCAGGCTGAACGACACTGCAAGGCCCGAAGTTGCCGTGGCCGACGAGGCCAGGTTGATGGGGGCTGCACCGTATTTCACCGTCGCGGGCGGCGTGAAGGTGATGGTCTGGGACCCAGGCAGAACGTTGATGGTGGCCTTCACCGCCGTGGCCGCGGCATAGTTGGCATTGCCGGCCTGTGCCGCCTGCACTACCACCTTTCCCGTACCCGTAAAGGTGACCTTGGCGCCGTTCAAACTGGCTGGGCCGCTCACCAGGCTCAGGCTGACCGCGAGCCCCGAAGATGCGCTGGCATACGACGACAGGTCCAAGGGTCCAGTGCCATAGTTCACCGTCGCCGGCGGAGTGAAGGTGATGGTCTGCTGAGCCTGGGTGACCTTGATGGTGGCGTTGACGGGAGAGGCTGCCAGCCAGGAACTGTTGCCTGCCTGCGTGGCCTGGACCACAACGCGGCCAGCCCCCGTAAAGGTGAGCAAAGTTTCCTTAAGGGTCGCGGGCCCGCTGATCACGCTGAAGGCTACCGCCAGCCCAGAGGATGCGCTGGCATAGCCAGACAGATTCATGGCCGTGGTGGAGTAGGCTACGGAGGCCGGCGGGGTGAAGGTGATGGTTTGCTGGCCCCGAGTCACGTTAATTGTGGCATTGACAGGCTTGGCCGCGGCCCATGAACCGTTTCCCGCTTGCGTAGCCTGCACTACCACGCTGCCAACCCCTGTGAAACTAAGCATGCTTCCGTTGAGGGTCGCCGGGCCGCTCACCAGGCTGAAGCTTACCGTGAGGCCCGAGGATGCGCTGGCATACGACGAGAGATTGAGGGGACCGGAACCCGGAGCAGCCGTAGCGGGCGGCGTAAAGGTGATGGTCTGTGGCTCTCCATTGATGGTCTCGGTGATGGTCCCGGTGCTGGGAAGAAACTTTGCGTCGCCTGAGTAGGTCGCGGTGATGACAATCCCGCCATCGGTAATCGAGATCCAACTCCAGGTCACCGATGCAGCGCCGCTGGAGTCCACCGGCTCGGGGGGGGACGAGATGGTCCCGTTCCACCCTTGATAACTGAACACCACGGTGCCTGATGGTGCGTCGGAATTGATGGTCGATCCGCCAATTCTCGGTCTTGCGGAGCTTTCGGTTGACTGCACGCTGGCGGTAAAGGTCACACTCTGGTTCACAACTGCCGGGTTCGCGCTGGCATTGATCGTGGTCGAGGTTGGATTTGTGGCTGTCTCCGCACTCAGTTCCAACTCGGCGACAAAGCCGTCGGTCACGCCCTTTCTCGAGGTTTGCAAAGCACCGGTTGTCGCCGGAAAGTCACCCGAGTAGGTGGTGCCGTCCACATAGGCGTTGCCTGAGCTGTCCAGCGCGATTCCGCCGCCATTGTCGCTGCCGCTGCCTCCAAGATAGGTGGAGTAGGCCAGGGCGGTGCCGGCAGGATTCACCTTGGTCACAAACGCGGTCTGATTCTGGTTGTTTGCTCCCTTGTTTTGAGGCTGATCTGCGCCCATCGTTACCGGAAAATCCGTTGAGTAGGCGGTTCCCGTAACGCAGGCATCGCCCGAGGCATCCACGGCGATGCCGCTGCCGTAGTCGCCGTAATTCAGCGAGCCGCTGCCGCCCAGATAGGTTGAGTAAACCAGCGCCGTGCCCCCTGGATTTATTTCGGTTACAAAAGCGTTGCCGTGCTTTGTAGTGTTCTTGTTCGCGCCCTGAAAAACCCCCGTTGTCACCGGGAAATCCGTCGAATAGGCAACCCCGGTCACGAAAGCATCGTCCGCGCTATCCAGGGCGATGGCCAGGCCATAGTCGCCTCCGTAATTCGTGCCGCTGCCGCCCAGGTAAGTGGAATAAACAGGCGCCGAGCCGGCCGGGTTCAGCTTGGTCACAAAGCCGTTGGGATTGCCCACCTGGTAGCCGTTGTTCTTCGCTTGAAATGACCCTGTAATGAAAGGGAAATCGCTGGACTGCGTCTGGCCGGTCACATAAGCGTTGCCCGACGAATCCACCGCAATGCCCATGCCAATATCGGCGTAGCTGCCGCCCAGGTAGGTGGAGTAGACAAGCGCCGAACCGCCGGAGTTGAGCTCTGTCACAAAGGCATTGTTCCGCCCATAGCTGGCCAGGTTCTTGGTTTGGTAGGCGCCCGTTGTTGTGGGAAAATCGGTGGAGTCCGTGCCGCCAGTCACGTAGGCGTCGCCGTTCGAGTCCACAGCAATCGCGTGGCCGCCCTCGCCGTTCTTGGTCCCTTTGCCACCCAGGTAAGTTGAGTACGCCAGCGCTGTTCCATCGGGACTGATCTTGCTCACAAACACGCTGGCGATTGAAGAGAATTGACCGGCGCTCTTGCCCTGGAAGGCGCCCGTGCTTACCGGAAAATCCGTGGAGTAGGTGGTGCCGGTTACATAGGCGGCGCCGGCCGAGTCCACCGCAATGGCATTGCCATAGTCGCCCGCGCTTCCGCCCAGGTAGGTGGCATAAATCAGCGCCGCGCCCGATGCATTCAGCTTGGCCACATAAACGTCGTAACTGCCGTTGGCAGTGGACGCATGCGAGCCCTGGTAGGCGCCCGTCGTCGTGGGGAAATCTGTCGATGCAGTCTCGCCGATGATGTAGGCGTTCCCACTGCCGTCCACGGCAATCGCGTTTGCCTCATCATGTCCCGATCCGCCCAGGTAGGTTGCGTAGGTCAGTATCGGATCGATCACCAGCGGCTTCGAGTGGTCGTAAGCGCCCAGGCTGAAGCGCACCGTGGCCGGTCCAACCAGAGCAAACCCGCCCTCGACGGGCCTGCGCTTGCCCCCCGTCGCCTCTTGGTAAATGGCCGGCTTGAGGAAGAAGACCTGGCCGTTCTTCACTGTCACCGCCAGGTTGCCGTCGCGGTCAAGGCGCAGGCGGCCACCGGCCAGCGACAGCCGGATTGCTTCGGCACTGCGGCCGGGCGCAACTACAAAGTCATATTCGAGCTGCCGCTGGCTGCCGTAGTAGACCAGGTCAATGCCTGGATAGACACCCTCATAGCGCACCCTCCCGTATGTCTCGATACCACTGTGCCATTGAGCCGGACGATTGCCAATGAAGTAGTTGACCGTCCCGGTCAGCTTCTGCTCGCCGGTGACCACGGCGGAGGGCCGCGCTCCAACAAGGGTCAAGCGGATTGCATCGCCGGCCGGCTGTTTCAGAGGCGCCCGCAGGCTCAGAGCTGCCCCAGAGCCGGTGAGAAAGAGGGAGTATCCGTCGCCTCTGGCAAAGAAGCGGACCTGCGCGTCGAGCTGGCCACGGTTGGCCTCAAAGCCGAGGGGCAGCTGGCTGTAACGGGCAGTCAATTTGGAATGAGGAGCAAACTCGGCGCCGGCAAGTGATGCCAATGCCGCACAGGCACACATCGCAACAAAGCTGGAGATAAAACGGAAGGTCCTTGGCATAACATCCTCCGCTCAAACGAAAACAGTGGAGGGGAAGCCACCGAATTATAGCAAAACAGCGGATTTGAATAACTCAAAAACCAAGCTCGAAGCTGACGATCCTCCTTTGGGGGGCTGGGGTCCGATCAGGCCCGTTAGCTCAAAAACTCCGCAATCGCCGCCACCACTGTCTGCTGCTCGTCCTCCCGGATCTCCGGGAAGATTGGCAGCGCCAGCACTTCGCGGGCGGCGCGCTCCGCCTCAGGGAAGCTGCCTTCCGAGTACCCCAGACCCTTGAGCGCATCCTGCAAGTGCAACGGGACTGGGTAATAGATCTCAGAGCCGATCTTGCGGCAGGCGAGAAACTCGCGCAGCTCGTCGCGGCGGGCGGTGCGGATGACGTACTGGTGCCAGACGTGGCGGCTGCCCCGCACCTCGTGCGGAAGGGTAATTCCGTGGACAGGATAGATCCCGGCTTCGGCCAGGCCGGCGGCGGCAAAAAGTGCGTGGTATCGTTCCGCAACCGCCCGCCGTGCCTGGTTCCAGCCTTCGATGTACCGGAGCTTGACCGCGAGAATCGCTCCCTGGAACCCGTCCATGCGCGTGTTCCAGCCCACCTCGTCGTGATAGTAGCGGCGGTGCATGCCGTGCTGGCGCAGCATCCGCGCCCGCTCTGCCAGTTCGTCGCTGTTGGTCGTCACCATGCCCGCGTCGCCCGCGGCGCTCAGGTTCTTGGTGGGATAAAAGCTGAAGGCGGAAGCATCGCCCAGCCCTCCGGCTTTCACTCCGTTCCACTCTGCGCCCCAGGCCTGGGCAGCGTCTTCAATGAGCTTGCGCTCCCCTATGTTTTGGCGCAGGGCGGTGCAGTCGGCTGGTTGCCCGTAGAGATGCACTGGCAAAACGGCTTTCACCGCCGCGCCCTGCGGACCATTCAGAACGGTTTCGACCGCTGCCGGGTCAAGGTTGAAAGTGGCCGGGTCGATATCGGCCAGCACTGGGGTTGCCCCGGCGCGCAGAATCGCGCTCACCGAGGCAAAAAAGCTGAATGGAGTTGTGACTACCGCGGCGCCCGGCCCGATGCCTGCTGCGGCCAGCGCCAGCCAGAGCGCGTCAGTGCCCGAAGAGCAGCCCACCGCGTGGGCAACACCCAGTTGCGCGGCCGCGGCGCGCTCAAAGGCAGCCACCGGCTCGCCAAGAATGAACTGCTGCGTCTCTAGTACAACGGCCAGCGCAGCCAGTAGCTCCTGATGCAGGGGATGGTACTGGCGCTTGAGGTCGAGCATGGGCACGGGCTGGGCGGCTCGAGGGTCACTCAGAAGCGAAGCTGCAGAGTTCTTCACGTGACCATGGTACCAGCCGTCCGGCCTGCCCTGTCCCATAGCCTTGACCACGAGCCGGAGCGGCCTGGAGATTGCGGACTCGGATCAACGGAAAGGATTATCCTCAGCGCTTACGGTAGTGTCACCTGGATTCGCAGTGGGCTGAAACCGGTTCAGTTTCCGCGGCCAGGTCGAGTTTGGATTGGTTCCCGATTGCGGGTCCTATGTGCATCACGGGTCCCGGGAAAGGGCCCGGCGGTTGAAAAGCCGGGGCAACGCATATAATGTTTCTCATTGCGGCGCTGAACGGTTTCCGCGTGTTCTGCCGCTGGGTCCGCTGATTGCTTTGTAAGCGTTCGTGTTGTTCAAAAACTTCAAACCACTCAAGAAGAAGGCAGGAGATCGGCAAATGGAGAACAAGCCGGCACAAAACATTCAGGACACATTCCTGAACACCGTCCGCAAGGACAAGACCCCTATTACCATTTATCTGGTCAGCGGCGTCAAGCTCACCGGAAAAATTCGGTCTTTTGACAAATATTCGGTGTTGCTTGAAAACAACAGCCAGGAGCAGTTGATCTTCAAGCATGCGATTTCCACCGTCGTGAGCAACCGCAGCGTGCTGCATGGCGAGCATCGCCCGGCAGCGGCAGCCACCGGGCTCGGCCCCTCCGCGGTGGCCATGCCAGTCGCGTCTGCCGTCGCGGAGCAGCGATAGCGCGGGAAGGCCAGCCTCGATTGGCAGTGGATACTGGCGAAAACGGAGGCTTTGGCAAGTCTTCGGGCTCCCCGCCGGCTGGTACCGGCTGGCGCGACGGCGCCGCAAAACGCGCCCTGGAACGCGCCGTACTGGTGAGTGTGGACCTTGGGTCCCGCTCCGCAGCCAGCCGCGGCGTCAGGTCAGCAGTGCGGCTGTCGGCTTCTTACCCCAGCGCCGGATCGCTGGATGAGAGCCCGGCACAAGCCAACCCGGAGTCTGCTTCGGCGCCCGGATTCACCCTGTCCGCGGCTGCGGCGCGGGCGCGCTCCGCTCCCGGCCTCGACCCGGAAGAGTCTCTCGCCGAGTTTCGCGAACTGGTGGCCAGCGCCGGCGGCCAGGTGGCTGCCGAGTTGATCCAGCGCCGCGACCGGCCCGACCCGGCTACGCTGATCGGCGCCGGCAAAGTGGAAGAGATTGCCGGGGTGGTCGCCTCTACCGGGGCCGAGCTGGTGCTCTTTGACCACGACCTCACGCCCACCCAACTGCGCAACCTTGAGGCTGCTCTGCCCTGCCGCGTGCTCGACCGCACGCAGTTGATTCTCGATATCTTTGCCCGCCACGCCCGCACCCGCGAGGGACAACTCCAGGTGGAACTGGCGCAGCTTCAGTACATGCTGCCGCGCCTGATGGGCAAGGGCAAATCCATGTCCCAGCTGGGAGGCGGCATCGGCACCCGGGGACCCGGCGAAACCAAGCTTGAGACCGACCGCCGCCAGATTCAACGGCGCATCGACCACTTGAAGGAAGAGCTGGATTCCGTCCGCCGGGTGCGCAAGCAACAGCGCCAGCGCCGCGAGTCCGTTCCCGTGCCCACGGTGGCCCTGGTGGGTTACACCAACGCCGGCAAAAGCACGCTCTTCAACTGCCTCACCGGCGCCGGAGTGTTGCAGTCGTCGCGCATGTTCGCCACCCTCGATCCAAAACTGCGAGCCGTCGAACTGCCCAGCCGCCGCAAGGTTCTCCTTTCTGACACCGTCGGCTTCATCCGCAACCTGCCCCACACCCTCGTCACCAGCTTCCGCGCCACTCTCGAAGAGGTGGAACAAGCCGAGGTGCTGCTCCACATCCGCGACGCATCTTCCACCTATGGCGAAGAGCAGAAATCCCAGGTCGAGAAGGTTCTCGGAGAGCTTGGTGCCCTGGACAAGCCCCGCATTGAGGTACTGAACAAGATCGACCTGCTCGGCGAACACGAGCGGCTCGGCCTTGCATCGCGGCTGTCGGCCGCCAGCGAAGTGGCCGTCTCGGCGCGCACCGGCGAAGGAGTGGACGCCTTGCTCGCTGCCATCGATCGGACCCTTCACTCCGACCCCATCATCGATGCCGAGCTCCGCGTCCCCCAGCAGGACGGCAGCGTCCTCGCCGCCATCGAAGCCGGGATGGTCGTGCACGACCGGGAGTATGAAGGCAATCTGGTCCGGCTGCGAGTCAGTGGGCCGGCATCGCTGCTTGGCCGCCTCAGCAAGTACAGGCTCCGCGACGGGTAAACTGCATTGAGCACCAAGGAGACACAATGAACCCGGATCAATCCGGCACCGGCCCCTCAATCACCACGCTTTCCAGCCGCGAGGTCTATCGCAACCACTGGTTGCGCCTGCGCGAGGATGAGATTCTCCGCTCCAACGGCCAGAAGGGCATCTTCGGCGTGGTCGACAAGAACGACGCTGCCATCATCCTGCCCATCGACAAGGGTCGCGTGTGGCTGGTGGAGCAGTTCCGCTACACCATCCAGGAGCGCGCGCTCGAACTGCCCCAGGGCGGCTGGGAGATGGAGGTCGAAAACCCCGAAGAGCTGGCACGCGGCGAATTGAAGGAAGAGATGGGCCTGGGCGCGGCCCAGATGACCTACCTGGGATGGTTATGGATCGCCTACGGATTCACCCGCCAGAAGCAGCACGTCTTTCTGGCCACCGGCCTCACCCATACCGAGAGAGACCCTGACCCCGAAGAGCACGACCTCTTGATGCAATCGGTGGAACTGAAGGAGTTTGAGGCGATGATGCTGGACGGGCGGATTCGCGACAACTGCACGCTGGCTGCGTGGGGACTCTACCTGCTGTGGAAGGCACGGCAATAGCCAGCTTCCTGCGAGAGTCTCGCTGCATCAGAGCTTGTGGCCAGTCCTGCTGTGGAACCTTTTCAAAGCAAAATAAGTGGCGGCTGCAAAGACCGCGAAAACCACCAACTCCGCCAGCTTGAAAAGCCGTCCGTATTCCCACGGCGTGCGCGCGTTCGGCGCCAGATACCTTTGAAAAACCTGCGCCACCAGCACAAAGACTTGGCAGTAGAGCGCAATCATCACGCTCGCAACGTAAGTGTGCCGCCACATGCCGGCAAAAAGACCGGTGTAGCGGTCGATCGCCGCCAGCATAACCACTGCCAGCGTGGGTATCCCCATCTCGATGCTCAACGTCATGCCGTGGAAAGGAAACAGGAAGCCGGTCAGGCAGGCCAGGGCAGTTGTGATGAGAAAAATCGCTGTCCAAACCGGAAGACGCCGGGCGGTGAGTATCCCCAAAACCACCACCAGGCCCGAGGCGATCCCCAGCAGGTTCAGGATCACATGCACCAGCGTAAAAGTTGCCGTGCCAATCCCAAGGATCATGGCGTGTGTCCTTTCGCATCCGGTTCGGGTTAAATCCGGACCGGTACGATAGTACACGCCTATGGCTGCCAAAGCTGGTTCATATGCGACAGCGGCGCGCCCGGCCTGGCGACCCAGACCCGCTTATGGCCGCTCCGCGATGGGAATCCAGTGCGCGGGGTAAACCGGCCCAATGTACTCGGCACGCGGGCGGATCAGCCGGTTGTCGTCCAACTGCTCAATCACGTGCGCCGCCCAGCCGGCAATGCGGCTGATGGCAAAGATGGGCGTATAGAGGTCGATGTCAATGCCCAGCGTGGCATAGGTTGAGGCCGAGTAGAAATCCACGTTGGCATTGAGCTTCTTGTCGGCGTTGATATACAGCTCGATGGCCCGCGACATCTCGAACCACTTGGGAACACCGGCGTCCCGGCCCAGTTGCTCGCTCATCTTGCGCAGGTGGGTAGCGCGCGGATCCTCGGTCTTGTAGACGCGGTGGCCAAAGCCTGAAATCTTCTGCTTGGCAGCCAGCATGTTCCTTACATACTCGACCGGGTCTTCCCCGGCCTTGTCGATGGTCAGCAGCAGCCGCATCACGCCTTCGTTGGCCCCGCCGTGCAGCGGCCCCTTCAGCGCGCCGATGGCGCCGGTAATGGCAGAGTGAATATCGGCCAGCGTGGCCGCGATCACGCGCGCGGCAAAGGTCGAGGCGTTCAGCTCGTGCTCGGCATGCAGCACCAGCGCCAGGTCAAGCGTCCTCACCGCTGTCTGTGAGGGTTTCACCCCCCTCAGCATCCACAGAAAATTGGCCGCGTGGCTCAGCGAACGGTCCGGCGGAATCACCTCAAGCCCCTTGCGGATGCGGTCGTAAATGGCCACGATCATGGCCAGTTGCGCGGTCAGATGGTAGCTCTTGCGCACGTTGGCATCGTGAGAGTTGTCCTTCTCGTCGGCATCGTAGAAGCTGAGCGCCGAGACGGCCGTGCGCAGCACCTCCATCGGCGTAGCTGAGGCCGGAATGGCGCGCAGCATGTCGATGATCCGCTGGTCCAGCTCCCTGGCCAGCGCCAGTTGCGACGAAAACTCGCGCAACTCCAGCTCATTCGGCAGGATGCCGTTCCACAGCAGATACGTGGTCTCTTCGAAGGTCGAGTTCTCGGCCAGCTCGTGAATGTCGATGCCGCGATAGGCCAATACACCCGCATCTCCGTCGATCCAACAGATGCCGGAGTTCGCCGCAACAATTCCTTCCAAACCCTTACCTTGGACAGCCGTCGACATAGCGCTCGAATCTCCCCCTTGATACGTTCTTGTTGGCAGATGCGGCGACAAGTCCCGATCTCCCACCCCCGGCGGCGAAATCTCGCCACCCGGAGCCTTGGAGCTGAAGAAGATCCCCGGCGCCTGAAAAATTGCAGTAAAGATGTTTATAACGTAGCCATTCCATGATTGTCACGGAGGATGGGACGCCTCAGGGGCTGAAACGGGGGCCACTCCCCGTCCCGGCCTCGGCTTACAGCCCGTCGCAGGCCACAAGTCGAGCTTTTCCTGCACGGCCCGGATTCTTTCTATATTCTGTTAGTTGACCTTCGAAACGCGAAGCAAGCGGCCCGCTATCCGGTACTCAAGCCGGATTCCCGAGCGCGAACCGGGTAATTGAGAACAGACGAATCCACTGCAAGACGTCTAATGAAGAGAGCCAAGAGGCCATCCGGCAACAGAACGCACGCAAACGCAGGCGAACCGCGACCGGGCCAAATGGCCAAAATGAGGAAAGGCAAAACCAATGAGTGAAGTTGACGATACCCCCAGAACCTATTCCGGCGCGTTGCTTGGCGCCATCGCCGTCGCCCTTGTGGGCGCGCTAGGCGGCCTGATTTGGAGCTATTCGCTGAGCGGCAAGTTGAGCAGCCAGCAAGTCGATTTGGCCGATGCCAAGCAGCAGAACGTCAAGCTGGCAGCAGAATTGCGCGAAACCGACGCCCGCCTCAAGGTGGCCACCGAGGAACTGGGCCAGTCGCTGGGGTTGACGCAGAAGCAGATGGACGCAAAGGCCCAGGAGATCATCCGCCGCGAGCAGGCCAACGAAGCCGCCGCCCAGAAGCTTGAGACCGCACAGCAGAAGACCGCGCAGCAGGTCAGCGCCGTGTCCACTGAGGTCTCTGGAGTAAAGACCGACGTCGGCGGCGTAAGAACCGACCTGGGCAAGACGCAGAACGACCTGGCCACGGCCATCGCCCAGTTGACTTCAATGAAAGGCGACCTCAGCGACCACAGCAGCCTCATCGCCCGCAACCATGATGAGCTTGAAGTGCTGAGACACAAGGGCGACCGCAACTTCTATGAGTTCACCCTGGTCAAGGGCCAGAAGAAGCCTGTGGGCACGGTGAGCCTGGAACTCAAAAAGGCCGACCAAAAGAAGAGCCGCTTCACGGTGGTGGTCTATTCCGACGACAAGGAATATGAAAAGAAAGACCGCAACCTGAACGAGCCGCTCCAGTTCTACAGCGGCAAAGAGCCCATGCTCTTTGAGATCGTGGTCAACTCCGTCGGCGGCAAGAACTCCGTAACCGGCTACCTGTCAACGCCCAAAGGCGCGCCGGCTCCGCCCGTGCAATAACGGGCGAGAAGCCATCTCATAAACCGGTTTTGAAAGGGCACGGCTTCAGCCGTGCCGCAAAGGCCCTAATGAAGTTGGGGGCTTTAGCCCCCGAGGGATGCTTAAACCGGACCGGATGGTATTTATGAGATAGCCTCTACTGCTCAATAACCGCGGTGTGGGGCGTCAGCGTCAGGCTGGGCTGGTAGCGGAAAGCAAACACATAGCTCAGATCCTTGTGCGCGTCCCACTGCTGCTTCGTCACCCGGAAGGATGAAACCGTGTCGCCTTCCACCGTCTGCCCCGGATCGACGGTCGCCTCAATCGACAGCGCCTTGCCGTGCAGGGCGGCCAGATCCGGATAGGCGATGAATACCCGCTCATAGTCTGTCGCGGTAGCCGCATAACTGGTGTGCACACCGTCTTCCAACGTGGCATTCATCGCCACCTGGTGAAGAAACAGCGGCACTTTGCCCTGGTTGTGCAGCTTTACGTGGGTAAAAACCAGCACATGGTCATAGCTCTGCTTGGCCATGTCAGCGCCGTTGGCGTCAAATCCTGAAGTCACGGTGTGCATCGGGTGCACCGTCACCTGCACAATCTCGCCCGTCGCAGCCGGCGGCTTTTCTCCGGCCAGCACATAGATGGCGATCGCAATGGTCACCACCACGGCCGCAATCACTGTGGCCACCACAACATGGCTCGTGCCCTTGGTCAGTTCCTCGCCAAGTGCGGCATCGTCGATCTCTTCGGGCGAATCCTGGTGAAGTAGGCTCATAGCGACCTTATCTTAACCCCATTCCGGCACAATGGGCCACGAATTCCTCTATCTCCATCCGATTCCACACCTGACCTCCGAGTGGAAATGCTCCTTGAAAGTGCAGCTCACGTCCGGGGTCTCAGCGCCCCCAGCATCTCCTCCGCCCCCAGCGTGTTCAACAGATCCCCCGGTCCCAGCCACGCCCGCTGCAACTGGCTCACCCCATAGCCCATCTTGCCCAGGTTGCGGACATCGTGAGAGTCGGAATTGATGACAATCTTGCAGCCGAGTTCCTTGGCCAGCCGCAGGTCGCGGTCGTTCAGGTCTAGCCGCTCCGGAGCGGCATTGTGTTCCACGGCCACGCCCAGCTCGGCTGCCCGCCGCAGCACCACTCCCAGGTCCAGCGCAAACGGTTCGCGGCGCAAAAGCAGCCTCCCGGTCGGGTGGCCCAGAATCCGTACATAGGGATTTTCAATCGCCCGCAACACCCGCGCCGTCATCTCTTCCCGGCTTTGATCAAACCGCGAGTGCACGCTGGCGATCACCACATCCATCTCCGCCAACACTTCGTCGGAAAGATCCAGCGCGCCGTCGGCCAAAATGTCTACCTCGATGCCGGTGAACACCCGGATGCGCCCCTCCATCTGCCGGTCCACTTCACGGATCCGCTCCGCCTGCGCCAGTGCGCGCTTGTCGTCCAGGCCGTTGGTCATGGCCAGGTTCTTGCTGTGGTCGGTGACAGCGATGTAGCCGTACCCGCAGGCCAGCGCCGCCTCGGCCATCTCGCGGATGGTGTTTCGGCCGTCGGTCGCCGTGGTGTGCATGTGCAGGTCGCCCCGAATGTCGCTCTGCTCAATCAGCCGCGGCAAGCTGCCGTGCGCAGCACCCTCAATCTCGCCCAGGTTCTCGCGCAGCTCCGGCGGAATCCACTCCATGCCCAGCGCGCCATAGATCTCTTCCTCGGTGGCCGCAGCCGCGGTTGAGCCGTCGTCGAGCCGCGCCAGTGCCCACTCGCTCAGTGTGTAGCCCATCTTGAGAGCCCGCTGCCGCAGCGCCACATTGTGCGCCTTGGAGCCGGTAAAGTATTGCAGCGCAGCCCCGTAGCTGGCCGAGGGCAGCAGGCGTACATCCACCTGCAATCCATCGCTCAGGTGAAAACTCACCTTGTTCTCGCCCTTGGCGATCATGTCGTGAATGCCTGGGTAAGCAGCCACGTACTCCACTGCGGCCGTCGTGTGCTCCGGCGCGCAGGCTGGCCCCGTCACCAGCAGATCCAGGTCGCCGGCGGTCTCGCGGCCCCGCCGCAGTGAGCCCGCCGGCGTCACCCGCTCAATCCCGCTGAACCGCAGCAGGTAATCCGTAATGCGCTGGGCTGCTTCCTCGGCCACATCGATGCGGTACCGCCCCGCGCTGCGGCGATAGTCGTCGATTCCCTTGCGCAGCTTCTCAATCTGCTTCTCGCCCATGCGCGGCAGCCCCGCCAGACGGCCCGCCTCAATCGCCTGCGCCAGTTGGTCAATGCTGGCCACGCCAGTCGCCGACCACAGCAGAGCAACGGTTTTTGGCCCCATGCCCGGCAGCTTCAATAGCTCCAGAACCCCGGCGCCATACTTGGCCAGCAGCTCCTCGCGCAGCGGCAGCGTGCCCGTCGCGGCAATTGCCTGCAGGTTGGCCGCCATCCCCTTGCCAATGCCAGGAATCTCCAGCAGGAGCGCAGTCTCCGCAGCCGCCGTGGTCAAGTCCACGGTCGTTTGCTCTGCTGCGTCCGCGGCGCGCCGGTAGCTGCGAATACGAAAGCTGTCTCCGCCGTCGATCTCCAGAAGGTCGGCAGTCTCGGCCAGCAACCGTGCCATGGTCGGGTTGTCCATCGCAAAGACCTCTGCCAGCAGGTTCGATTGAGAATAATGAGCGGGCGCCAGAGACTGAAAATGAATCAAGGCGCACCAACTCAGAGGGCTTCCTTGCGGGTTCCACCTCGGCTTCCGCCGTCACGGAATATGCGGAAAACAGAAGACTTCCGGAAATAGACCCGGGCGTGTGACGGAACCATGCAAGATGGGCGCACCTCAAGTGCGACCCCTCTGAGTGGTCTTGCTGGCAAGCCTTTTTACGCGCTCTAGGCTGCGGTGTTAGCGGCGTGAGCACTGTCCCTGAAGCGGATAACGGCATCCGCCTGGGGACCTTTCTGGCCTTGGACGATATCGAACTCCACCTCATCGCCCTCTTTCAGCGTTTTGTATCCGTCCAGTTGGATGGATGAGTAGTGAACGAATACATCCGGCCCGTCTTCACGTCCGATGAATCCATAG